>ULPD01058045.1_pt1 | contig 101611 bp, 148 predicted proteins | sample 1953161 | NCBI WGS metagenome assembly ULPD01 (sample SAMEA4835619, study PRJEB28245) | human gut metagenome | biome: gut microbiome; material: fecal sample | place: Denmark | collected 2008
ATGATGAAACCATTACAGTATATGTATATTGTAGTATGGTATAGACTTGAATTAGCATTATCTAGAGATAAAGGTAAAGTAGCAGTAATGGATATTACTTAGATACCTAAATCTATGAACATTGATGTTAATAAGTGGATGCATTACTTAAGTGCACTAGGTGTAGCTTTTATTAATCCTTATGACGAAGGATGGGATATACCAGGACGTGAAGGAGGTAAGCCATCTCAATTCAACTAGTTGTCTTCTTGGGACTTAACTATGAGTAATGTAATAGCTGAATATATTCAGTTGATGCAAAAGATTGAAGACATGGTAGCTAAGCTTACTGGTATTACTCCACAAAGACAAGGACAGATTGCTGCTAGTGAATTAGTAAGTAATGCTAATACTGCTGTTAATATGTCTTATCATATTACTGAACCTTGGTTCTGGAATCACAATTAGGTAAAAAGAAGAGTATTAACTATGTTGTTGAATACTTCTAAAGCAGCTTGGAAAGATAGTAAGAGATACTTGAATTATATATTGGATGATGCCACTAGAGCATTTGTACAATTATCTGATAATTTCTTCTATGAAGATATGGATATATTTGTAGATGATAGCACTAAGAATCAACAATATATAGATCAATTAAAGCAACTGTTACAACCTGCTATGTAGAATGGTGCTAGTCTATTAGATATTGCTGAAATCATTACTTTAGATAATATGAGTATGATTAAGAATAGACTTGAGGAAATTGAACAGAAAAGAATGGAACAAATGCAGCAACAGCAGCAAGCTGAACAACAAGCACAACAGCAAATGGCAGAACAACAGAATCAGCTTAAAGAAGAAGAGCTTATGCTTAAAGAAGCTGAAATGGATCTTGAAAAATATAAAGTAGATCAAGACAATGCTACTAAAATTACTGTAGCACAACTTAATGCTTATCGTGGTGCTGAGAATATGGATCAAGATATGAATGGAATTCCTGATCCAATTGAAATAGGAAAACAAGCTCTAGAATAGTAGAAGATAAATTCTGATATTGCTACTAAACAATTAGAACTCAACAATAAGCGTAGAGAAATAGAGCAGAAGAGAGAAGCTGAAAATAAGAAGATACAGCTTGAAAAAGATAGAATGAAGCATGAAACTGAGTTGCAACGTATGTCTGATAAAGCTGCTATGGATAGAGAGAAATTAAAAGCAAAAACTGCTATTCGCAATAAAGTAACAGGAGAGAAGTAATATGAAAGTAATACAGAATAAATTTATACCATTTAAGGGTTATAAATACATCAATATATTTGGTTTGATATTTACTAGAGATAAATCTAAAATAACAGATATTGAATATAATCACGAAAAGATTCATCTCAAATAGATGCAAGAAATGCTGTGGTTACCTTTCTATATTTGGTATGGCATTGAATATTTAATAATATCTATAGCTAGATTGTTAGATAAACAAGGAGATAGATATCACGATGTATCTTTTGAAGAAGAAGCTTATAACAACGATACTAATCTTGACTACTGTAAACAAAGAAAACATTTTGCTTGGTTGAAATACATTAAAATTAAAAGTAATAAGGAGAATTAATTATGGCTTGTAAAGGTGGAAAGAAGAGCTCTAAAAAGGGTTCTAAGAAAAGTAAATAATTATGGAACGTGAAGCATTTAGATAGAGAATGCAACAGTATAAGTAGGCTAGGGAGAGTGATCCCTAGCTGAAGTACTGGGATTGGAAGAAGTATGCAGATGGTGGTACTATAGATGAAGATCCACCATAGAGTACTAGTGAAAGACCTATTACTAACTTTGACCCTAAAGGAGATCCATATAATCCTATATACGGATATAACCCAGGTGCAGGATATGTTTCAAATTAGGATAAGATAAATAATTTATTCCGTAGAGAAGCTGAAGATAAAGCTCGTACATTTAAATTATATGACGATGCTATAGAATCTAGAAATAGAATAATTGAAGATCTATATTCTAATCCAGCTTATATGGAAAGAGCTAGACAGATTTAGAGTACTTACGGTGATAATTATGCTCAAGTATACGAAGATATAATTAATTAGTATAACACTAATTATTGGAATTTGCCTAATCCTGTTATAAAACAGTTAGACGCTAAGGCTAAAATGTAGGCTAAAGATGCAGCTGTAAATAGGTATATTACTAGAAGACAACCAGCAGGATATGATGATTTTGAGTATTAGATAAATAGAAATCTTACAGAGATAGATTATCCTACTACTAGACATGAATTAGGACACTATGTAGATTTCAATTTAGCTAAAAGTTCAAACCCTGATTATAGCAACTCTATGTTTGCAGAGTTAAAAAGAGATTTATCAAAATAGAAGAATCCATTATTTCCAGATAAAACTGATTATTATAGCAAAGGTACAGAATAGAAGTCTTATATGAATACTCTTAGAGAGTATATGTTTAAGACTGGTATGATTAATAATATAGGAGATAAGGTAACTTCTAGATAGATTAAGAAAGCTATAAGATCGTTACCTAAAGATATGAGATCTATTGAAGCTGCTTATCTTCAATTTGCTACACCTGGATAGTACACAAAGTGGTTTAACAAGATACCTTTACTTGGTACTTATCCAATAGTAAATAAACAATTTTAGAATTATGAAGAAGATAAAGATAAAGCCAGAGAATAGAGGTAAGTTCAATGCAACTAAAAAGAAAACAGGAAAGACAACTGAAGAGCTAACTCACAGTAAGAATCCTGTAACAAGAAAGAGAGCAATATTCGCTTAGAATGCTGCTAAATGGAATAAAGGTAAAAAGAAGAAAAAATAAATCTAATTAAATATTTTAATTATGGATAAAAAAATGACATTAGGTGGATTTGAAGCTGTACTAGATAGCTTTATCCCTAATCCAGATGGTGGTTTTAGAAATTCAAATATTGATGAAAACGTTAATGTCAATGCTGATGAATTTGAATCACTAGACGATGAAGAATTGGAAGATATTAAAAAGAACAATATCGAAGTAAAAAATAAGAAAGAAAAGCCAGTAGAGGAAGGTACTGAGGAAGAAGAAATCGAAGAAGAAGATATTGAAGATAAACCAAAACGTAAGCCCGGTAGACCTCGTAAAGAAGAAACTATTGAGGAAGAAACAGAAGAGGAAGAAGGTGTTGAAGATAACAACGAAGAAAATGTTGTTACTAACTTCTTTGATGCTATGGCTGAAAAACTTAATTGGGAATTTGAAGAAGATGAAGATAAACCCAAAAGTGTTGATGAGTTAATTAATTACTTCCAAAATGTCATTGAAGAAAATAGTAAGCCTGAATATTCTAGTGAAGAAGTAGAAGCACTGGATAATTTCGTAAAACAAGGCGGAGATATTAAGAAGTATTTAACTATTGAGGCAGAGTTAGACTTAGACGACATTGATATGGAGGATGAGACTAATTAGAAATTAATAGTAAAACAACTGCTTAAAGAGAAAGGTTTCTCTACTAAGAAAATTGATAAGTTAGTAAGTAGATACGAAGAAGCTGGATTACTTGAAGATGAAGCACAAGATGCTTTAGAGGATCTCAAAGAGATTAAAGAAGAGAAGAAGAAACAGCTATTAGAGGAACAGAAAAACGCTTATCGGTTACAGCTATAGAGACAACAGCAGTTCTATGATAACGTTGTTAGCGAAATAAAAGGCTTAAAGAATATACGTGGTATTACAGTCCCTGAAAAAGATAAAAAGGTTTTAATGGATTATATACTTAAGCCAGACACAGACGGTAAAACAAAGTACCAAAAGGACTATGCTAAAGGTGGTGTTAAGAATCTCATAGAATCAGCATATTTTACAATGAATGCTGATAAACTTATTGAGGCAGCTAAACGTGAAGGGAATAACTCAGCTATTGATAAGTTTAGACGAAGTTTAAAATCTAGTAGTATTATTACTAAATCTAGAAAACAAGTCACGAGTTCTGATGATGATCCAATTTGGTTCTCAGCTGCACGACAACTGCGTATATCATAATAATTAATAAATAAACAAAAAAATTAAATTACTAGTATTTTATGGATAATAATATTCTTAATAACCTCACTCTATATAAGGGTAAATGGTTTTCTGATTTGATTGATACTAACAAAATTAGTCTCGCTTCTCAGCAAAGACCTTATGAGGTATCTACTATCCTGTCATACGTATTTGGTACTAAAGATAATGGTTACAGTACTTCTCTGGATATGCTGACAGGTGGTCTTGGTAACGTAATGACTATTGATCAGCCTTCATTTGAATGGGGTGTTATGATCGACCAAGATAGAGCTGTTACAATTCGTGACGCTAAATGGAATGGCGCTGCAATTTCTGAAAATTCTACTCCGGGTCTGGGTAACACACCTATTACTTTGTGGTTAGAAGATGCATGGTTTGGTCCTGGTGCTACTATTGAATTTGATGATAAGAGTCAAGCTCGTATTCAGGATGCTCCGTATCAGGATGGTAATCTGTATGTTTATACAGTATTTGTATCTAATGGTAGTCCCGCTTCTTATATTGATCCTGCTGTTTTAGCTTCTGGTTGCCAAGTAAACCGTTTGGCTTCTGCTTATGAAGAATACAGTGAAGAGGCTGATATCCTGAACTACAATACTCACTTCAAGATGCGTAACTACTTGACTACAGTACGTCTGTCTTATGATATCACAGGTTCTGCTTACTCTACAGTTATGGCAGTAGCTTTGAGAGATCCTAAGACTGGTAAAACTTCTTACTTGTGGTCTACATTCCAGGAATGGGTTGCAATGCGTGAGTGGTACAAACGTCTTGAAAGAGCTTTGGTATACAATCAGAACAACGTAAACAAAGATGGTTCTTGTAATCTGAAAGGTAAGAATGGTCGTCCTGCATTTATTGGTGCTGGTTTGCTGGAACAGATTGCTCCATCTAATAGACGTTATTATACTCGTTTAACAGCAGAACTGTTGGAAGATTTCTTGTTTGATCTGTCTTATAATGTACTTGGTACTAATGAACGTAAATTCGTTGCATTGACAGGTGAAATGGGTATGCGTGAATTTGACCGTGTACTTAAAGAAAAGATGGCTAACATGAACTTGATCGACACAGTATTCGTAACTGGTTCTGGTGATAATTTGAAGTTCGGTGGTCAGTTCAAGACTTACGCTATGTCTAATGGTATCGAATTGACTTTGAAGTATTTCCCGTTGTATGACAATACTATTTACAATCGTCAGTTGCATCCGGTTACTTTGAAACCGTTGGAATCTTACCGTATGACATTCTTGGATTTGGGTCGTCGTGATGGTGAAGCTAACATTGTTAAAGTAGTTCGTAAAGATCGTGAATTCGTTAACTGGTGTACAGCTGGTTCTGTAACTCCTGCTGGTTACGCTCACTCTAACACAGAAGTTCGTTCTAATGCTAAGGATGGTTACTCAGTACACTTCTTGGGTGAAGTCGGATTGATGTTGAAAGATCCTCGGGCGTGTGGGGAGCTAATCATGATGGCAGAATAATAATTAACTAACTTTAACATGTAATTACCTGACAGCCTGAGTAACTTAATTAAGTTATCTGCGTTTATCAAATATAAACAATTTTAAACAGATAATTATATGTTAAGTTACGAAGTATATAAGATTACAAATAAAGTAAACGGAAAAGTTTATATAGGTATAACTAATAGAGGAGCTGGTGCTAGATTTAAACAGCATCTATTTGAAGCTGAACACGGCTCCTCTTTTAGATTCCATAACGCTCTTAGAAAGTATGGAGCAGACGGATTTGATATCAATATCATATCGTTCTGTAAAAATGCAGAAGAACTTAAAGAAAGAGAAAAGTTCTTTATAAAAGAATACGATTCTACAAATCCCGAGAAGGGATACAATATGACAGAAGGTGGAGATGGTACTTTTGGTAGACCTTATTCTGAAGAAACTAAACAAAAAATAAGTATAGCTAACTCTGGTAAAACAGCTAGTGAATATACTAGAAAGTTATTATCTGAAGCTGGTAAAGTACGAACAGAAGGTAGAGATAAGTATTGGAAGTCTGGTAAAATCGGTGAAACTAGAAAAAAACCAGTATTACAATATACTTTAGACGGAGATTATATAACAGAATATAGTGGTGTAAACGAAGCCAGTAGAAAAACTGGAATAAGTACTTCATTAATAATATCATCCTTAAAAAGGAAAAGAGTATTAATATCTGAAAGAAACCCATATATATGGTTATATAAAGAAGATTATAAAGAAATTCCAAGTAAAGTAGATCCGTCTTTAGCAGCTATACTACCAGATTGGAAACCACAGATTTCTGATAAATGTAGACAGGCTAACATAGAATCTAGAAAAAATAAAGTAAGAACTGCTGAAGAATTAGCTTTAATAAAACAAAGAGCTACAGAAGCATGTGGAAAAAAAGTACTACAATATTCATTAGATGGAAAATTGTTAGCAGAGTTTGATAGTATATCTGAAGCTAGTAAAAACACAGGTCAAGATAGAAAAACTATAGCTAATAGCGCTAATGGAAAAACAAAAGTAACTAAATCTACCAAGTTTATCTGGAGATACAAAGAATAACTTGAACACTCTAATTTTATAATTATGGAAGTAATCGTTAGAATAACTAAATAGAACCCGTGGACTGGATTAGTAAAATGGTCCAACTGCTTTGATTACTTGAGTTCATATTGGACAAGATCTGGTAGCCGTTACACAGGTCTAACTCAAGATAAAGCTAGAGAACTAGAACAGAAAATGGGTAAAGCTGAAGGAGAATTAGATCCTGATAGCACATTTTGGGATACATTTGCAATTAAGATTGGTAAGAAAGAATTAGTAATTAATACTGATAGACCTGAAGGTGAATTGCAATATTTATTCCTATTGGGACATAAGAGAGTAGCAAATGGTATTGATAAAGTAACTCCATCTACTGATTATGTACTTATAAATAAAGAAGCTGAAGCAGAACAAATTAATAAAGCTAACAAAGTTAAACGTGATGCTTATAGAGCATTAGATAAGATGAGTCTTGAAGATATGCGCAAATGTCTTAGACTTCTTGGAATTAAAGCTGACACTATGTCTAATGAATTGGTTGAAGCTAGACTTGGTGAAAACGTAGAAGCTGATCCAGCAAGATTTATTAGAATTTGGGTAGACAATCCTAATAAAGAAATTAACTTTGTAATTGAAGAAGCTTTAAGTAAAAATATTATTCGTAAGAACAGAGCATCATATTACTTTGGTACTGATCTTATTGGTAACGGTCTTGAAGATGTAATTGCATATTTGAAAGACAAAAAGAATCAAGATATTTACTTAAGTATTATGTCTGAAATAAAATCTAAATAATGACTAGAGAACAATTTCACTCATATTTTAAAGTAGCAATGGACAAGAACTCTCAAAGCGTAGCCTTTGGGGGTTGTCCTGCTTTCTTACCAGAAGAAATAGATTACTGGTTAGATCAAGGTTTATACCAAGAAATCAGTAATAAGTTTACTGGTAATAACTACTTAAAAACTAGCTTTGAAGGATCTGTAAAACGTATTCACGACTTAGAAAAGTTAGTACATACAGATACAAATGTTATTGCTAATACTGAAACAGACTCAAATAGATGTTATGTTACCAATCTATTTAATGGTGACAGAATGTTCTTTGTAGATGCTGTATTAAACTTCAATAACAAAAAAGCTACCATAAAGCTAATAGATCATGCAGACGCTACTAAATTCAAGAAGACTTATAATAATAATCCTTGGATAGAAGATCCAGTAGCTGTGATAGAAGATAACACTCTATATATCTATTATGATTACCTAGCTATGAGTAGTAATAGTTATTCTGTAGATATTACTTATGTTAAGTTCCCTACTAAGATAGAGAACTTACCAGCAGATGGTATGAGTGAAATACCAGAGTATATGCAGTTTGAAGTAATTAATAGAGCTGTAGAACTAGCATTAGAAGATATTGAGTCTAAGAGAATATAGACTAAATCACAGTTGAACCAAATAGATGAATGATTATGACAGACCGTGGATTTCAAATCGAGTTTGAACGTAGGCTATAGTTAATGGATCCTAATTTAGTTATTAAGGATAAGCTATCCTCAGACACTATTATATCATTCATTAATGAGGCGATTGATAAATTTTATAAAACAAGATACTCAGGTATTAACTTTAAAGCTCAAGGATTTGAATAGACAGAAAAACGTATAGATGATTTGCGTACTTTAATTCGTAAAAGAAACTATTCAAATACTTAGATATCCAAAGGAACTAAAAATTCATATTCTGTTGAATTACCAGATGATTATGTATTATTACTTGGAGATACAGCTGGTATACAGCCGAGTGATGAACATCCTAACGAATGCTGGGAAAAAGACGATTTAGGCGCATATATAGTTAAGTATACAGATACATTAGAATCTACAATTGAAACATTAGATAGACAATTAAGTAATTCACTATCTGAACACAAATTAAAATATTGTCAAGCTAGACCTTTAAAGTTAATTCAAAATAATAGTGTAATATTATATACAGATGGTAAATATAAAGTAAGCGAATATGAGCTTACATACTTAGCTAAACCGTCTAAAATTAATTCAAGTAATATTACCAATACAGAATATACAGATTTGCCAGAACATACACATATGGAAATTGTGAAAATGGCAATCTAGATTTATCTTGCTACTAAACCAATGTAGCACTATAACGCTTATTCCAACGAAATAGCTTCAATGGAATAACAAATAAATTAATGCGTTTGTCTGACCTGGAAATCTGAAATAAGGAAAGTAGAAGGACAAACTAGACTAGCGCTAAGTCTAATAATTAATTATTTTTATATATGATTACAAGAGTTGATTCCGTAATGATCGGAAAGAAATGTCCTGCTAGCTATACTACAGTAGATGCTTTGAATGCAGGAGAAGTTGCTTTGTTTGATGAGAATAGAGCTTTGATCGAAGATCAGGATGGTGCATTGAAAGCTTCTACTATCTATGTTGGTGTATGTACTGGTGATATGACAGTTACAATGCCTGATGGTACTAGCTCTACTAAGAAAGTAGTAGAATATTCTAATGCCATTCAGAAGGCTTCTAAACCTTCTTATGTAATGGGAGATTACAAAGCACCTGTTGCAGAGAAAATTGAAATTGATTTGACTAGTGCAAAACCTGTAATTGGTCATAGATATGTACTGCGCATTGTTTATAAAGATTTGTATGAAGCTCCGGGTCAGTTTACTCATACTTATGAAACAGTTGCTACAAGTGAAGTTGCTGATGATCTGGGTAATGCATTGCTGAAGAAGATCAACAAACATGCAAATCGTAGAGTAACAGCTACATTTGCAAGTCATAAACTGACTTTAACTGCTATGCCTAAAGACGATAACGAAGGTGTTTATTCATTGAATGAATACTCTGTAGTTTCTATGGAAGCTTCTTTGTATGTTACTATCCCTGGCGCATTGCTGTCTAATGTTCCTGAAGCTGTTGCTGGTGCAACTATTAAGAAAACTGCTGGTCACCCAGGTAAAGGTTTCTGGAAACAAGTACGTGATATGGAAGTACGTATGTTGGGTTACAAAGGTCATGTGTTTACAGATGCATATCCCATTATCGAACCTAAACGTTTTGTTACTGAAGGAGCTACTTACGATTACTTTACTATTGAAAATGATAATCTGTATTTGAGCCCTGATAATCAGTATATCAAAACTACTCCATTGACTACTGAAGTTTATGTTGAACATGCAGAAGGAAACAAAACATCAGTATTTGCTAAAGCACTTGGTTCTTTCATTACTGGAGTTAAAATAGAATAATACGGTTTCTTTATTTAAAAACCAGGCGAGGTTGAGGTTTTATCCTCGGCTTCGCCTTTTTAATTTTTGTAGATATGAAAATAATTAATACAATACTAAAGAATGATACTATAACTATAACTTTAGATGCTAAGGTTAATGTACATAAGATTTATCTAGATTCAATAATAAATCAAAAGAATATGTATTCTGATGAAGATGATAAACACACTCATGTAATATCTGACTTTGTTGCTTAGGATAATACTGTTATTGTTGATATTACTGAGTATAATGAAACTTCTTTTATAGTAAGCGTTCTTACATCAGAGGGTAATAGAGATGAAGCTATAGCAATAGATCAGAATGAATTATATTTAGCTAAAGTAAATCTACTTACTACATATTGTAATACATGTTTAGATAAACATTAGAAGCATATAATAATGATGTGTGATTTTAGATCATAGTTATTGTAGTATGCTTTAGAGCACAATCTTACTAAAGACGCTATTGAACATTACATAGATCTTAGTAGAATGTTAGGTATGATAGATTATCATAATTGTAGTAAGTGCCTATCTCCTAATAAAGTGTGTAAATGTTGTAATGGTATGTGTGCGCTATGATAAAAGAAGAATATAAAAATGGATGCAGATTGAAAGAATAGGTAAAGTATAACATTGATTATGATGATTGCCAAATTCTTAATCTAACCTGTGCTAATTACATATATGATTTAGTATAGGAATCTTCTAAATATGAAACAAAATTAGAAGACATTAAAAAGATGTTATATATAATAGAAAAGTTATTAGGACACGAAGTACAATATGATATTCCAGAATATCATGGAGATAATAAAAAATGTTATTTTGGTGTAGTATCAGATAATTTTGTTATTAATGAAGATAATATAAAACAATTAGATTATGTACTACAAGATACAAAAGAATTTGTTAAAAGCTTTAGTACTGATTATCAAAAGATATTATATTGTTATCCTAATGAATTTGGAGATATAAATAGCATAAAAGATCAAAATCAATTTGAGATAAAAGAGTCATTTTAGAGGAATGCTGTAACTATAGATGGTATATTATATAATGTATATATACTGAAAGACGCATCCACAGTAGATAATTATAAAATATATTTTATATGATACAGGTAGCTGATAATTTTAACTATAGAGGAAAAAAGCCTAACTTTGATAGAGATAGTTTTGATACATTGTAGGATATGAAGAACTATTCTGAAAATAGTTTAGATGATGGTCATATATCTTATTGTAAAGAAACTGATAAACATTATAAGTTTAATTCTAATAATCAGTCAGATCCTACTACTGGTAAATGGGTAGAATAGCACGAAGCTGTTCCAGCTGATGAAGAAGATATAACTGAACAAAATGGTACTCTACAGTTAGCAAATAAAACTTATGATAAACAGTCTTTCAGTGGTTTGGGTAGAGTATATCTAAGAAAGAATATAGTAGGTGATAAGAATGTTCTTACTTAGGCTATGATCAATAAAGCTAATACTATATATGTTATTCAGTATGACTATGATTTAAATAATGAATCAATTTATATTCCAGAAGGATGTATTCTTGACTTTGAAGGTGGAAGTTTAAACGGCGGTGTTATATATTCTAATAAAACTAAAATAATAAACATATATAAAGAATTAGATATACTTGGTAAAATATATAATATAGACGGGAATGAAATTACTATTAGAGGAGATGTAATTAATAGAAATTGTAAGTTGTATAGCTATTGGCGCCCAATTTCTTCTAATATAGATACTGCTATAAGAAATGCAAGAAACATAGGTATTACCGATTGGATCTGTATTCTTCATGTAGTTAATGATGAAAATGAAAATTTTAGCATTGAAGAGGAAAAACAAGCTAAAACTCCTGAAATGTTAAAAAATAGTATAAAAAGAAATAACATTATTATCGACGCCATCAAATTTCATACCGAAGGAGGATTTACAGACAGGGGAATAAATACTGTTCGGGCATATAGTAATTTTGTATACAATTATATAGCAAAATGTAAAAAACTTAATATATCATTTAATTCAGTTTTTATTGTTAATGAAGAAAGTAATTGGACATCTTCAACAAATACCGAATTAAGAGAATGTATCATAGAACTTGCAAATAAAATAAGAGATTTGGGATATGAACCTTGTATTTCTTATGACGGAGTTTATAGTGCTAGATATAGAGGTATAGAAGAAGCTACGCCGGGAATAAATTTTTATCCTACTATTTCTTATTCCGATGAAAAAAGTGTATATTCAGAAGATACTCTAAAAGATTTAATATCTTACTATTTTGATGGTCTATTCCCTTTATTGAATAAATTTACTACTAAAGAAGTCGGGTTATCTGAAACGGGATGTTGTGGATACACTAAAGCTTTAAGAACTCCTTATTATGATTTTAATCGTAACATTGGAGAACCTTGTTCTTATATATTATATTTATATTGGAAATATATAATTAATTTGATAAATGTTGTAGGACTTAAATATGTGTGCGTTTGGTTTATAGGGCAATTTGACCCTAATGATTATGATATTTCAATAGACACTTGTTATAATATATTTAAAACATTAAAATAAGATATAATGAAAACTTTATATATAAATAGAAATGATGAACGTACTTTTAGAGATACAGCATCTCAGTATTGGATATTATTTAAAATTCTTAGACCTATTGATTTTTATATAGAAATTAAGGAAATTGGTAAAACTTTAATTGATTCTAAAACAGTTGGTGATGTTATTGTTCACAAATACTTAATACGGAATAATAATACGTTAAGTGATAAACTTTCTGACTATATTCCAGTAAAAGAAGATTTTGAATTTTATACTTACGAAAAGCAACCAAATTCTTTAGCTGCAATAGTTATTAAAGATAACTCTGCATATTTTTGTATGCCTTCTAATAGTATTTACGAAATACAATATTTAGCAAGTGAAACAGAAGAATTTTTAGAAATATGTAATGGATATAGAACATCAGATAGAGTTATAGAATTAGACGAAGACAATACTATTTATCCTACAAAAAGAAGAACTGTAACGTATAGTAAAGATGCTGATACTCTAATATATGAAGATAATGGCATTACTAATGTTGTAGGAAATTATATTAAAGGTTTTTTAAGTTCTGATTTAGGAAAAACAAGAACTATAAGATTTTCCACTTATAATAGTGAAAGTTGTTATACAAGATTGTTCGTTAGTGTTAGTGGTAATAGAAATAGTGAAATTATACTTTTTGTTGGCAAAGAAAGTAATGTAATTAACGTTAAGGGTAAAGTAATAAATGGAGATATTTCTTGGGATGATATTTCTTTATATACTTATAGCGCATATGTATATTGTACTATTAAACAAGGCAGTAGATTATATATTTTAGAATATACTAATTTAAACAAATTAGGTTCTGTTGGATTAAATTACACTATTGGTGGAACTGTACCAGATGGTGCTACAGAATTAAATATCTTTGATGGGAATTTTTATTCTACTAAAACAGATTATTCTAATTACCCAGATGGTGTAATTGCTCCGCATAAACAAACACTGTTTCTATGTTATTATGATGAACAAACAGGAACTATCAGAAGATATGATGGAAATAGATGGGATACTAAATTAGCTGGGACTTCTGATAAACGCCCTACTGAAAATTTAATAGTAGGAACTTGTTATTTTGATATTACTTTAAATAAACCAATTTATTATAATGGATCTAAATGGGTAGATGCTACAGGAGCTACTGTATAACAATAAAATAATTAAGATATGGCATAGTATGCAACTAAAGATGAATTAAATGAACTCACTGGACTAGTAAGAACATTATAGGGTAATGTATAGACTCTAGATACTAGTGTTGGCGAACTTGATACATTAGTAGAAAGAATTAATCACCTATCTACTCTAAAAGATGTTACTATTACTTATATTACAGAAGGAGATTTACTGTAGTATGCTAGTGATGGTACATGGCACAATATCCAACCATCAGCATTAGGTATTGGTGGTGGAGAAGGAGGCGGTGTAGTAGATACTGCTGTAGTAAAAGCTATGATTAAATCTGAAGGTAGTAAGTTATTCTTAAGTAAATTGTACGATGACACAGCTGCTGGTATAATTACTTTCAATGGAGGTTTAAGAAGTAATAAGATGACTTATCTAAATCAAGGAGTTCAGATAGGGACTTTTGTTACTGGTATGATTGGTGGTACAGGTGCTCAAATAGATAAGGATGGTAGAGGAGAAATGACTAGTCTTATCCTTAGAGAGTTTTTAGAAGTACCAGAATTAAGATTTAATAAGATAGATGTAGTAAGTGGTGAACTGTGGAATTCAATTGCATTCGGTACAATTGAAGATGTAGACTTAGTTAATCAGATTGTTACATTGAAGTTAGAAGATGGAGAATATAGTGGTATACATGTAAATGATATATGTAGAGGTATATTCCATAATTTTGATGGAGTTAATAATACTGAAACTGGTACTGACGATTGTGGCTTTGATAAAGTATAGGGTTTTACTACATCTTACTTTACACCTATCGAAGTATTAGATGCTAGAGGTAAGTAGTTTAGATATTCATTGAAACAAGGTACTACACAACATCCTTGTAAGTCAATGAAATTTGCTGTTTATGGTAACTTTACTGATGAAACCAGACAAGATAGTGCTTACTCTACTAGACAATATAAGAGATATTTAAAGAAAGTAAATACTTGGCATATTAACCCATCTAAAAATATTGCATCACAGTTTGGTTTATTAGATGGTTTAAATATACCTGGAGCTCCTAATGACGGTAATCTTACTGGTAATGGTGCTTATATTAGTAATATTTATCTTACAGATGCTTATGTGCAGTTTACTCCTGAATAGATAGAAGACTTACATGGGCAAGATGCTTACTCTGTATCTCTTACTAGAACTGAAGGTAGTATAATTGTTGATAATGAATTTAATATTATAACTGATTATTAGCAGCAAGAACAATTTATATTTGAAGTACAAGCGTGGAGAGGGAAAACACCTTTAACTTATAACACTGTAGTAGATAGAGATACATTCTTCTGTACTTGGGAATCTAATGGCATTGAATGTAGAGTAGATAATGGTAAGTTTACTATTACTAAAATTACCAATATTCACGATATGAAGTTGCTTGTTTATGTTCATTGTGAAGGTATAGCTATATTTAATAAAGAGTTTAATCTGTCATATTAGTTAGAGGGTAACAGTCTGTGGGTAACTTATAATGACAATGATGCTACTCCCGATAGACCTGTTGGAGATGGTACTTCCTATGGATGGCATAGAAATTATACTGCATCTGCTATTTGGATGTCTACTAAAAGTGCCCGTAAAGTAGATGATCCTGATGTGCAATGGGGCGATCCTAATAGATTTAGAGGTGCTTCTGTAGCTGGTAAAGATGGTCAGTATACAGTGTTCTGTTATACTAACTCTAGTATAAAACCACCTAAACCTACTAGTTCTTAGATACCACCTGCTGATGATAACTATACTTGGTACATGTATCCACCTACTAGAGAAAGTAAGGAAGTATTTACTTGGATGATTCAAGCTACTGTATATGCAGATAAATCATTATCTGGTTGGACAGATCCTATTAGACTTACTGGTGAAACTGGTGAAGATGGTTCTGATGGAACTAAGTTAGAATTCATTTACAAAGTAACCAGTGCAAGTGATGCTCCTGATAAACCAGATACATCTCAGCAAGATGATTATATACCATTTGGTTGGTCAGATAGTCCTCAAGGAGTATCTAAAGATATGATGTATGAATGGGTATCACAACGAGAAAAGAAAGCTGCTAAAATTGGGGAAGGTGTTTGGGGAGAATTCTCAGAACCAGTTTTGTGGTCTAAGTGGGGTGAAAAAGGTATGGATGGGGATGGTTATGAGTATATTTTTACTCGTACTGCCGATGTTGATAGAGTACCACAAACTCCATCATCTATTCAATAGAATGATTATATACCGACTATATCTAATGGTGGATCTAAAGATTATAACTGGTCTGATGATCCCAAAGGAGTAAATGAAGACTATAAAGCTGAATGGACTTGTAAACGTGTACGTACAGACGGTGTATGGTCTAATTTTAGTACTCCAGCACTATGGTCTAATTGGGGTGAACAGGGTCTATCAGGTGGTCATTATCAATATAGATGGAAGATATCTGCTACTAAACCATCTATTCCTACAGATGCAGCTGCTTCAGGTTGGTCTACTAATAGTGAGTTAGTACCAGGAGATGGTGAGTACGTATGGTAGATTCAACGATTTGCTAATCCAGATGGTACTTTAACGGCATGGTCTAATCTTATACGTCTTACTGGTGCTGATGGTGAGGATGGTAAAGATGGTAATAGTATTGAATTTATTTATACTAGGAATGCAGATGGATCTCAACCTTCTACTCCTGCTAGTGTAAATCAAGCTGGTCATATACCTTCTGGTTGGACAAATCATCCTTCTGGTGTTACCGCATCATTAATGTATGAATGGGTATCTCAAAGATACCTAGATAAGTCTACTTAGAAATGGGGTGATTGGTCAACTCCTGGTATATGGTCTAGATACTCAGAAAGAGGTAAAGATGGTGATGGATACGAGTACATCTATAGGAGATTTTCTAACTATGTTGGTGGTACTAGTTTAGATCCAGGTGGTTAGTATTATCCACCAGCTAATGTGGACTCTAGTGAATATCAACAAGACGATTATGTACCAGACGGATGGACTGATAATCCAACTGGTCCTACAGATGCTATTAAATATGAATATGTATGGACTAGAAAGAAGGAAAATAGTAAATGGTAGGCTTGGAAAACTGGTGCTCTATGGTCTAAATGGGGAGATAAAGGTGATCAAGGAGATCCAGGACAAGATGGATCAGATGGATCTGATGGAGCAGATGGATATAGTATTACTATGAGCGGTGCTCCAGCATCTATTAGATCAAGTTTAGGGTATTTGCAAACTACTAGTTGTACACTCAGAGCTATTAAAACTAATAGCAGTGGAGTAACAAGCTAGGCATATGGTTACTTTGCTGTATATCGTTATAGTGGTAGTAGTTGGAATAAAGTATCTTCTTCTAGTTCTAATCAATCCTCTTATACTGCAAGCTGGGCTTCAGATACGTATGCTACTAAATTCTGGTTTGGTTTCTGTACAGATACTACTCCTTCACCTGATAGTCAGTGGACTGTAATCAGTTATGAAGCTCCTGTAGTATATGATGGTACGAATGGATCTGATGCTGATAGTAGTTATACCATTATGCGTGATTGCGGTTATTGGAAAACTGGAGTTACTTATTATAAAGCAGCTGCAACTACAGCAATGAATAGTAGTGAGTATACTAAGTATGAGAATTACCAAAATATGACAGTTGTAGATTATGTTCAGTATGCTGGTAATACATATTTGGCTAAGTCTACTAATACTAATCAAACTCCATCCTCAAGTAGTTCATATTGGCAATAGGCTAGTAAAAATACTACTTTAACTGTAAATAATCTATTAGCTAATAATGCTAAACTTGGTGAATTTAGTTTCAGTAATAATGTATTTACTTCTAGCAATGGTAAACTATCTATGAATAGTAGTACTGGTAAACTTACATGTACTGATGCTGTTATTACAGGTGAAGTAAATGCTACATCTGGTAAATTTAAAAATCTATATTTTGAAAACTGCTTTACCAAGAATAGATTCTTAAATATTACTCATTTGAATACATCTTCATCTGATATATCTGATCCTGAGTATGGAGATACTTATTGGTCAGATAGTTAGTTATATTCTTATCAATCTAATGGTTGGGAATAGGCATTAACATTATATACCAGTTCTACTAATAGTATAGCTGTATATGCTAATCCTTCTTATTCTAGAATTATACATATGGTTGGAGCAAAAAGTGGCTATACAAATAAATTAATATTACCAAGTGTTAGCGAAGATAATTACGGTACTGAAATGACAATTGTTTGTAGACAATATCCGTCATCTAGATCTATTACTGGAACAGAAGGAGGACTAGTGGTTGTAGATTATAGTAATCGTGGTAATATATATACTGATGAACGTACACTAGTATTGGCAGTAGGAAATAATGGAGGTATACTTAATGTAGTTAGTACTCCACAAGGATGGCTTGTGACAAAATGCTCCCATGACGGTTGCTCGGACTCTGGCGTTATTCTAAAATTTAAAGTTTAGTACAATGGACGTTCATATTCAGTAGTATCATCTAGTGTACACAGTATATATAATTTTAGTAATAATAAAATTAGTTGCGCTAGAAGTGGCGAAGGAGCAGTAGGAATAACTATAACTAGTGGAACTAGTTATTTTTTCACTCCGTGTGATGTACGAGTATACGGAAGTTATAGAACTGAAGCTGCTAGTGGTAGTAACGCTCATCCATTATATGCTACTTTAATATCATATTCTACTTCTGTTACTACTTTAAATATGAGTGTACAATTATCCGATGATGATACTTTAAATGATGGTAATTTTTGGGTAGATATTTATGGTGGTTTTGCACAATATATAGGTAATTCCCCGAGTTAATTTTTTTGTAAATATGTATAATCAAATTAAGCAACTGAGTGATAGAGAACTACTAGAGGGCATCTATTAGATGCTCCTAGTAGTAATGCAAGAGCAACTAGTTAGTGATAGTAAGCAATTAGGCATAAATGTTATAGCTGATTTGCTAGTAGATAGTATGGATAGAAGTAGATAGAGAAATGAAAATAATAACAATGCGCCATATCTTGGGCAACAAAGTATTACAATATGATGTTGATGACAGAGGAGTTATTGTAGATGAGAGAGAAATTGATAGAGACGATATGTCAAAGCCTGTAGATGTTTATGCGGTAAATTTTAATGACTGGAGACCGCATCCCTCTGTAAATGCTGATATAATTATAACAAGCACCTCATTTGTCATAACTAGATTTGCTACACCGAACGATACAGTAAAGTGCTACATTCCTGACCAAACAAAAAATTTCCCAGGAATGAAAGTGGAAGTGAAAGGTATAGTTGACGGTCAGGAATTATACTGAGGATATAGTGCTGATGTGAAATTAGTCAATATCACATCAGACGGAACCTATGATATTCCGCCATTGGAAACTGTAAAAGGTAATCTGTCATTCAGAAACGGTAATATTGTCGGTCCTTGTAATATAATCATCACTTAGCTACCGTTACGACAACAATGAGTTAAATGAAATATTAAATAGCGAAGTATGGACAGAAATGAATTAATAGATAAATTAAAACCTTATTTTGAAGTAAGTGAATTAGTATGCCCTCATTGCTACTCCAAGTTTGGTGAAACTTCTTGGTAGTTTATAAGTACTGAAATACTTAGTACTTTGTATGTATTACGTACTAAAATATTTAATAAGCCTATTACTGTTAATACTTGGAAAGCTGGTGGTTAGTTCTCACAAAGAGGTTTACGTTGTAATATGTGTTAGTTAGTAAAGAATAAAAGTAGCATTTACTTATCCGCACACTGTTTAGGTAAAGCAATAGATTTTAATGTAAAGGATTTAGATAGTAATGCAGTAAATAATATAGTAAGATAGAATGCTGAATTATTTGAATACCCTATTAGATTAGAAGCTAATACCGATGGATGGTCACACATCGACGTATACCAGCCAAAAGACTCTTCTAAGAAGCTTTTAGAGTTTAATGGATAAGTTGTTCATTTATTAAAGAAAGTGGCTTAAAACGCTTTAAAATACGTTATGGAAAAAGAAACAATATTATATAATATATTATATGTGGATAATAGAGCTAGGAATATTATTCCAGAAGTAATTGATGCTTGGAATCTTACTCCACATAGATTTATTAAATCTGGTGAAACAGTATCACTAGATATTCATAGTAATATGTACAATATTCAAGGATTTAGTTCTGCACAGTATGTACATATAAATGTCAAATAGGATAGAATAGATATTACATTAGATCCTAATGACACAGATAGTACTAGACAGGCACGTATATCTCTTAATATAAGTGACTCTACAGGTACTCATAAGTTATTACAATTTGTAATACATTAGAATTAACAATTAAAATATACGTATATGACAAGAATAACAAGAAGCTATATAGCTCCAAATCCTAAAGAGTTTGATTACTGGGTTGACTTAGCAGCAGATCCAAAAGGTAATGTAATTAAGTATTATGCAGGTAGTAGCAAATGGCTACCAATAAATGATGATACAGATAATGATCAGAGTGCTAAGATTGCTGCACTTGAATCAGGTAAAGTAGATAAGGTAGAAGGAAAAGAACTATCCAGTAATGACTTTACTGATGCATATAAAACTAAACTGGATGGTATTGCTGCACAAGCAAATAAATATGTTTTACCAACAGCTACAGCTGAAACTATTGGTGGAGTAAAAGTAGGAGCAAATATTTCTTATAGTAATGGTACAATTAGTCTTAGTAAAGCTAATGTAACTAGTGCATTAGGATATACACCTCCTACAGCAGATACTAAAGTGACTATAAATAACACTTTAACGAGTACTAGTACTACAGAAGCTTTAGCTGCTGCACAAGGTAAAGCTTTAAAAGATTTAATTGACGCATTAACTACAAGAGTTGCTGCATTAGAAACTCCAGCAGCTTAATATAACAAATACATATGGTAACAAATAGGATAATATTTTTTGCAACATCTGTTCAACCTAATCCGGAAGAAATAGACTATTGGGTTGACTTATCTGATAATCCTTACGGTGGTAGCATTAAATATTTCAATGGAACCGAATGGGTAAGGCTAGCTGCCTCTGGTGGTGCACCTGATCTTAGCAACTACTATACTAAAACATAGGTAAACAAATTGCTTAATGATAAAGCAAACATTAGTGATGTAGATAGTAAAGTAGATGATGAAGAAGTAAAAGATGTAATAAAGGATATACAATTTAATACTTCTAATCCTAACAATATTACAATGGTAATGTTTAAGTATGATGGAAGTAATAAAACTGTTTCAATACCAGTAGCCTCTACAAGTTCTGCTGGTATCATTACATCTAAAGATTTCTTAGACTTTGTTAAGCAGCATCAGTTATAGGAACTTCATACTGAGATGATTGATACCTTTGCTGATATACGTGCAAAGTATTAGAAGAAACTCATTGCAGGTTTAAACATTGAAATTGATCAAGAAACTAATGTAATTAGTGCATCTGGTGATCTAGCTGTACAATGGGATAATATTACTAACAAACCAGATTTTAAACCAGTAGCTACATCTGGTGATTATAATGACTTAATTAATAAGTTAAAACCAGGTAAAGATGTTAGTATTAGTGAAGATAATACGATTAGTATTGCTATTGATTCAGATTCATTGGAACAGTCTTTAGCTACTTTACAAAGTAATATATATAAAGAAGCTGCTACTGCTCGTGCTGCTGAAACTAAATTAGGTAATGATATAGCTACTGAGAAGAATAGAGCTGAATCTGCTGAATAGACTATTAGTACTAATTTACAGAATGAAATAGATAGATCTACTCAAGTAGATACTCAACATACTAATGCTATAAACAAGGAAGTACAGGATAGAAAAGAAGCTATTGCTACAGAAGTTAGTGATAGAAATGCAGCTATCTTAGTAGAAACTAATAGAGCTAAGGCTAAAGAAGAAGAACTTGATAATAAGATTACAGATCATACTGCTGCAACTAATGCAGCATTAGCATTAAAAGCAGATAAGTCTGATACTTATACTAAAGCACAAGTAGATGCTAAACTATCTGGTGCTTATAAAGTAAAAGGATCTAGTACATTTGAAGCTCTACCTAAAGACAACAATGTAGTTGGTGATGTATATAATATTACTAATGCATTTAACTTAGGTGGTAAACATTATGATGCTGGTACTAATGTAGTATGGACTGAAGAAGGTTGGGATGCTTTATCAGGCTCATTTGATACTACTGCTATTGAAGGTAGCATTCAAGAATTAGCTGATAACTTAGCTCAAGAGATACTTGATAGAACTCAAGCTGATACTACTATTAATAACAATGTATCTTCATTATCTAATAGAGTAAAAGTAAATGAAGATAAACTTACTATTATTAATGGTAATGAATCTACTACTGGTTCTATAGCTAATGCTATTAAACAAGCTAAGTCATACACTGATACTACTGTAACTGCTGAATAGACTAGAGCATAGGGAGCAGAGCAGAAGTTAACTAGTGATTTATCTAGTGAAATAGCTAGAGCAACTGCTGCGGAATCAGCAAATGCTACAGCTATACAGAATGAAATTAATCGTGCTACAGGTGTAGAATCTACTTTATCCGCAGATGTAGAACTTATTTCTAAAACTAAAGTAGACAAAGTATCTGGTAAACAATTATCTACTGAAGATTATACAACCGAAGAAAAAACTAAATTATCTGGTATAGAGGATAATGCTAATAACTACACATTACCTGCTGCTACAACTACTACACTTGGTGGTATAATAGTAGGAGATAGATTATCTATTGATAGTACAGGTAAATTAGTAGCTACTTATACTTATACTTTACCAAAAGCATCTAGTACTGTATTAGGTGGCGTTAAAACTGGTAGTAATATTACTAATACCGATGGTACTATTAGTATAACTAAGAATAATGTAACTAGCGCATTAGGTGTAGATCCTACTACTACTTATGTAAAGAAAGCTGGTGATGCTATGACAGGAGCTTTAACAAACAGTTCCACTATTAGTGGTAGTAAATTGATATCTACTGTAGCTGCTGGTACAGCACCTATACAAGTATCTTCTACTACTCTATGTACTAATCTGAATGCAGATATGGTAGATGGTTACAATGTGTCTGAAGGCGATAAAACAGGTATTCATTATACTAAGTTTTATGGAGTAGGTGCTAATAACACAGATTGGCTGAAATTAGCTACTTTACCACTAGTATCACAAAATACTACTTCTGCTAAATATGTTATTTTTGAAATAGTAGGAGGTGGAAATTTTGGTTCTAATCAATACAATTATTCTACACTAGTAGCTAGTACTAGAGATAAAGAATCTGTTAAATTAGTTAAGTAGCAAAGTGATACGTAGCTTAGTGGAGATGCAGTAATAGCTGGATATGTAGTCACTTCTACAAATGTAGAAATTTGGTTAGGTTTTACTGGAACATATAGATCGTCTATTTCTATTACTTGTAAGAATAAACAATTAGCTAACGATGTATTAACTAGTAGTTTTGTTACTACTAAACCAGATAATTTTGTATTAGGTGAAATTGTTACACTAGATGCTCCAGACTGGTACGGTGTATCTTGGTCAGAAACATCATCTAATCCAGATTGTACTCGTATTGGTAATATGGATATGCATAGAACACTGCCTATATAGAGTATGATGAAAGGATATAAAGTTACAACAAAATATGGAAATCTACCATATATGCTAAGAAAATTAGAAGATGATTGGAGCAAAACTATTGGAGGGTATTATGGTAGCAAATATGATAATAATTTTAACGGAGACGATACTAATATTATGGTTCTTATACCAGAATTTTGGTGGATAGACGACTATTCATCGTCTTCAGAAACACATAATTTAAAAATATGCCCTCATGCTAAACCTGGATGGAATCATCATAAAGAAGCCTATGTTGGTGCGTATGAAGGATTTGTTAGTAACAGCTCGTTCTTTTCCAGAAAAGGAGTACATCCTTCTGTAAATGTTACAAGAGAAACATTAAGAACAGCTGCTAGAAATAATGGCAATACGAATGAATACAAATGGAATATATATACATATAATGAACACAGAGCTATATGTCATTTATTCTTAGTAGAATATGCTACCAGAAATAGTCAAAAAGCAGTTAATACTGCATTAACAGTTGAAGGATTTAGACAAGGTGGATTGGGTTCTGGTTGTACTACAGGTTCGGTAACTATCGACGGAGCTACAACTTACTCGTTTATTCCTACTGGAAGTTCTGATAGTTTAGGTAGTGGTTCTGGTGAAGTTACAGTAACTATACAATAGACAGATTCATCTGGCTCTAATACTACAACTACTACAAGAAAGTGTAATAGATATAGAGGAATAGAGAATCCATTTGGTCATGTATGGAAGCATACTGATGATGTTATAAGTTAGTACTCTATTATAAATAGCAAAGGATATAGAAAGTGGAGTAAGTGTGAAAATCCAAAAAACTTTAGTAATAACTTAACTGCTAACTATGTGCCTATATGTGTAGAACCAATAACAACTGGTTATAAAACCAAAATAGTAATTACACCTACTTGTGATTTCTTCGCTGAAGCTTGTACTAATGGTTCAGAAACTACATACTGGTGTGATTATAACTGGGATAATACTGATACTTCAGAACACTGTTTGTTAATCGGTGGTGCCTCTGGCACTGGCGGCAAGGCGGGTCTATTCGCTCTTCATTCCACTGATGGGGTTGGTAGTTCCTATGCTACTTTCGGTTCTCGATTAACATATCTCCCGTGGGCGGAGTAATGACTTAATTATACAATACGGTGTAGTTAAGTAATACCCACAGGTTGCTTCTCTTGAATTAGAACGAGTATGCATTATTAGTTTTAAGTAAAAAAGTAGTAACTCTGACAATAGCAGCAAAGCAGGTCTATTCAATCTTAATTCCAATAATGAGGTTAGTAATTCCAATGCTAATATCAGTTCAATGAAATTGCGTATCATAATATTTTCAGTCTATCATATAATAGCCAACTACTGAGAAGGACCTTACCACTTGGTAAAAAATATAAATAATTTATTAAGGGTTAGTAGTGAAATATCGAAAGCTCTTTGTAATTTCAGACTATGAAGAAATTTAAGAATTTATATTAGAAGATAACAGATTTAGATAATATAAAGCTAGCTCATCATAATGCTAGAAAGAATAAAACTCATAGAGACGATGTAAAGAAAGTAGATGCAGACATAGAAGGATTTTGTAAGTAGATACAGGATATGTTGGTTAATCATACTTATAAAACTTCTGAATATTTTACTTTTAAATTATATGAACCTAAAGAAAGAATAATATTCAAACTACCTTACTTTCCAGATCGTATAGTACATCACGCTATTATGAACATAATGGAACCTTTGTGGATTAATTAGATGATACCTTAGACTTATAGTTGTATTAAGAAAAGAGGTATTCACAAAGTTCTTAAGTAGATATAGCATGATCTAAAAGATAGAGATAATACTAAATACTGTCTTAAAATAGATATTAGAAAGTTTTATCCTTCAGTAGATCACGATATATTAAAACAAATAATTAGAATAAAAGTTGCAGACAGAGAACTGTTATAGTTACTAGATGAAATAATAGATTCCTCAGAAGGAGTACCTATTAGTAATTACTTATCTTAGTTCTTTGCTAATCTATATCTATCTTACTTTGATCACTGGGTTAAAGAAGATAAAAACATAAAGTATTATTATAGATATGCAGATGATATAGTAATACTTTATAAAGATAAAGAGTCTTTGCAGACATTACTTAGAGATATAAAGTAGTATTTAAAAGATAACTTAAAACTATAGTTAAAGAATAACTATTAGGTATTCCCAGTAGAAAGTAGAAGTATAGATTTTGTTGGATATAAAATATATCATAATTTTACTTTAGTTAGAAAAGCATTAAAGAAAAGATACTGTAAGAAGAATGCTAAACTGAATAAAAGGAGTACTAACTACAAATATTATAGAAGAAAAATGGCTAGCTACATAGGATGGTTTAAACACGCTAACTGTTATTCTTTACTTACTAAAACTATTAAACATAAAGAGCTATTAGATTACCTGGATATACGTAAGGGAAATAGAACATACGAATAATGAGTGCGTTATAGTTATATAATTGCAGAGACTTTAACATATGCTAGCAGTAATAAATATTGACTAGCATTTTTATTTCAGATAAAATTATTTTAAGTTGTGTTGAGTAGAAGTTTATATATAACGAATCTTGCAAGACGTATATTTGCTAATGGATATCAATCTATAGTAGGTTGGTTAACAGGTATAGCAACTATACTAGCACCAGCTGCACCATTAATAGGTGTATCGTTTCTATTCATAATATTAGACTTAATCTATGGGTATAAAGTATGTAGACAAGTAACTCACAAGAATTATTTTGAATCTGGCAAGTTTTGGTCTACTATTGAGAAACTAGGATTTGCAGCTATAATGATAGCTGGGTTTACTTTATTAGATAAGTTTATATTTATGACATATGCTGATCTGGTGTTAGCTAAAGTTGCAGCAGGAGCAGTATGTTTTGCAGAAATAATATCATTATTAGAATCTAGGAAAGCATTAAAACCTAATTCATTAGTTACAAGACTCTTCACAAAGATTATAAAGTCGAAAGCAGAAAAATATTTAGATGTAGATATAACAGACATCTTAGAAGAACAAAATACTATTACAAATGATACCAATACTGATAAGTCTAGCAAAAAGATTAATAAGTAACATTATCGGTTGGTTTAAAAGGAATTACAAAGCAATGGCAGTGATTATCATTATGATTCTCGCTGCCATTTGTTTTTATTAGAATAACTAGCTAGATAAGAAGAATAGAGAAATAGATAGAGTAACTAATAACTATCTTTACTATGAATAGCTAGCAACATAGTAGAAGAATGATAATAGAGTTCTATAGCTTACTCTGGATGAATTTAAAGAAACCAAAGATAGCTTGATACAAGAAGTACATGCTACAGTAAAGAAATTAAAAATCAAAGAGAAGGAGTTGAAATAGGTACAGATATAGGAGTAGAAAGTAGTACATGATACTACAGTAGTAGTTAGATCAACTGACTTTAAAGTGGAAATCAAACCAAACAACTTGACATCAATCATAATAAATAAAAGAGATACGCTCCTAACACATAGTATCGACATTCGCAATACACAATCACTATTTATTCATACTAAAAAAGAATATAAGCGTAATTATAAGAATTGGTTCTAGCGACTCCTTCACTTTGATTTTAAAAAACGAACTATTTATAAGTACCAAATTGATAACAGTAACAAGTTAATCAATGTAGAAAATACTAGAATAATAGATTTATCAAAATGAACTTTATAAGTCGAATAATTAAATCAATTAATGCAATGAGAGAAAGACTGAAAATAGAGCGTCATGAGGCTATGTATGGTCCACACTTTAATGAAGAATGTGCACTAAAAGCAGTCTCTAAGATGGAAAACGAAGATGGCTCTCGTGGAGAACATTGGAGTTTAGAAGAAACTACTTCAATCGCTAACCAGTACGGAATCAATCTGAAAGGTGAGAAATACAACAAGTATGATTGGTACGTTGCTCTCAATATGATACGTTCAGACTATTATCGTGCAGTTGTTACTATGACAAGCAGTGATCACATTAAGTACTTTGTAGAACTAGCAAAAGCTTGGTTGAATGATAAAGACATAGAAGAAGGAAAGATGTGGTATTACTATTGCTATATTATGTGTGATAAATTGCGCAAAGAAGCTAAGACGATGTTAATGCTTGAAGACGATGAAGATGAAGAGCATGAGTATCGTTATGCTCGTGGTGGTAGAGGACGTGGAAGAGGTAGAGGAGGAAGAATGACTCGCTACGGTTATGACTATGACGAAGACGATGAATATTTAGATCGTGAACGTGAAGAGGAAAGAATGCATAGATATGAACCTATGTATGAAAGAAGAATATCAAGATATTAATTTAATCAAAATTTATGAGAACTATGTACGAACCTGAAAAAATTTTAGTACAAAACGCTGGTATAGATCCAGGTGTAGCTGCACTTTTGCAGAATGCAAACAAAGGTAATATGGACCCTGCTGCTCTTATGGCTATGATGAACAACGGCGGTTTCGGTGGAAACGGCGGTTGGTGGTGGATTTGGATCATCCTAATCTTCTTCTGCTGGGGCGGGTTTGGAGGTAACGGTTTTGGTAGAGGTAGTGATGATGCTAGTCGTCTTGCTTCTCAGTTGAATACCGATACTAACACAAGTCTGTTAATGCAGGCTATTCAAGGTAACAAAGATGCTATCAGTTCTTTGTCTAATACTTTAAATTGTGATATTAATGCTGTACAGACAGCTTTGAATACTATTAATACTAGCGTAAGTCAGATTGCTTGTGATACTAAATTGGCTAGCTGTGAAGTAATTAATGCTATTACTTCTGGTAATGCTAACTTAGCATCTCAGTTAGCTAACTGCTGCTGCCAGACTCAACGTTCAATTGACTCAGTTAATTTGAACTTGACTCAAATGAATGCAGACAATAGACTGTCTATCTGTCAGCAAACTAATACTTTGCAGAATGCAATCACTGGTGGTTTCAATAACTTAATGACAGATAATGCTAGTAAGTTTAATGTAATTGGTGCTAAGATAGATGCGCAGACTCAAATGATTAACGATAAATTCTGTCAACTTGAAATGCGTGAAATGCAGAATAAGATTGACACATTGCGTGCTGAGAAGTCAGCTCTTGAATTAGGTCTATCTCAATCTGCTCAAACTGCTAATATCGTAAATCAGTTGCGTCCGTGTCCAGTACCTGCTTACTTAACTTGTAACCCATTCGGATGTAACGGTGGATTCACTGGTTACGGATACGGATATAACGACGGTTGCGGTTGTAGTTGCTAATAAGAAAGGAGGTAATTATGTTTAATCCTTTCTTTAACCCTTATCGTGTAAGACGTATTGATCAAGGTGGTATACCTACATTAGATACTATATTCTCTAATGTAGACACTACTAACAATACTGTTACTTATGGAATATGTCCATTTCAATGGAGACAATTGCCATGCAGAGGTTTAATATTATTAAATATTAATCATACTGCTACTGGTGCAACAGAAGGATCATTAGTATCTGTAGCTACTTCTGTTAGTTCTAGTTAGGTATCATCTAATCCAACTAGTGTAAATACTAATAGTGGTAAAGCATTACTAAATGGTTCTGGTGATTAGATGCCGACAGAAGAAATTTCAACTGGTAATAAATATCTAATATACTATGATAAACGTACTGGAGTATTTCAGACTATAAATCATATTGTAGCACCAGCTGCTTAATAAAAAACTTAGGGCTACTGTAAAAGGTAGCCCTACTAAAACCAATTCAATTATGTTATTTAGTCAATTAAAAATAGGAGATCACGTGCACGTATTAGAAGTTCTAGGAACATTTAAAAAGACTACTGTTTATAGTCTTGGTTGCATTACTTAGGTTTCAAATCCTTATGATGAAGCTTTACCTCAAGGTTAGTTTCCAATACCAGGATAGAGCAGACGTAAACTAGTTGATGTGTTTATTAGCTGTAATGGAGAGTCTAAGAAACTATCAGTACCAGCTGAGCGTTCGATTATTAATGATACTTCTATAGGACTTACTGTTGCTACTAACAAAGAAGAAATAGCTAATATGGTTAGATAGAACTATAATGAGTTCAAAGCTAAAAAAGAAGCTGCAAGTAAGTATGATGAAGAAATGGAGAAGTGTAAAGATATTTTAGATCAACTAGAAGCACAGGTAGAAGCTCCTATAATAACTAACACTATTGATAATAGTAAAGAAATAAATGATTTAAAGAACGATGTTGCTGATATTAGGAAGATGATCGAAGATACTAAGAAGATGTTTATGGGAGGATTCCCAAAACCACCAATGCCACCTATGCCTAATGTACCAGCTCCAATGAAATAATACTCGGCAACGCTCACAACGTTCGCTCACCTCTACGAGGCTCGCTCACTGTATAGTGGACGAGCTTTTGTTGTTTATGTATGTTAATAATATTTCCTCGCTTCGCTCAGAGTTCCTTCGCTTCGCTCGGAAAATTATTATAAAGCTTTTTAAGAAAGGCTATTAGTTTCTGTTAAGGAGTGTATCTAAGATACTATAAAAATTTACAGTAAGTCTTAAAATGCGTTTTATGACTATTATAATTATAATTTAAATATATAGATATGACATTAAATGAGCTCATTGATGATATTCTATTAGAAGCTAGAAACAACTAGATTACTGAGAGTGAAAAGCTCAGTAGATACTAGATAGAATTGTGGATTAAAACATATCGAGCTTACCTATTAAAACAGAAGTTAGATAAGGGAGAGCAATTAGACTAGATCTTCTATTAGACTATACGCATGCATTTGGATAAAATAGAAGAAGACCCAGGTCATGCAGAATACCAAGGAGATAAAGAATTACCGACTTTACTTGGTACTAAACTTACTACTTCAGTAATAACAGTAAAAGATGCCTATGGTAATATTATTCAATTAGGTTCTGAAACTAAAATGAAATTCTAGAGATATAGAAAGTATACCTGTAAAGATTATATTGCATATGTTAAAGGTAATAGAATATATGTAGAAGGTGATGCTAACTAGTTAGAATATATTGATGTAGAAATAATTGCTGAAGATCCTACTGAAGATAAACTGTGTTATAATCCAGATAAGGATGAATATCCTTTACCAGCTTATATGTGGGGAACTGTTAAGTAGTTAATCTTTACTAAAGATTTCTTAACTATGAGATAGCAAGTATCTGATACTACTAATGATAGTAAAGATGATACTTAGAATGTAATGAATTAGAATGTTAATAGAAGTATAAGACGATGAATGAATTAAATAAATCAGCTAATAAAACAGTATCTTATACTATACCTTCATTCTATAATCATTACTTAAGTAGTATAGAACCAGATACAGTATATGATATAGATTATACTACTTATAGAAAGATAGTAACAGATTACTTTTATTACTTAAGAGATTAGTTACTAGAAGAAAGTAAAGAAGTTAAATTACCTTACAGAATGGGTAGTATACAAATAGTAAAGAAACAACCTAAACATTTAGATGGTAGAAGTCTTAGAATAGATTATAAAGCTACTAAAGAATTGGGTAAACTTACTTATTTACTTAATGAGCATTCGGGATTCTATAAGTACAGACTTTATTGGAACAAACAAGATATGCTAGTGTCTAACAAAAGTAAGTATTAGATAGTACTCACTAGAGCAAATAAAAGACATTTAGCTGCAATAATTAAACAGAATATTCACGATTACGAATAGCAGCCATGATATATAAAATGACAAGTAGTAAAGCCGTGATTGCTAAAGTAATTGCGGACTTAGGTTTAAATGAAACTGAAATACCTATTACAGATATTAAACAATGGATAGGAGAAGCCATGATGAATATAGGCTCTGTTAATCAACTAGATCACAAAGTAGAAATATTACCATTAAATGGTTATCAAGCAAAACTACCCTGTGATTTAGAAAGATTAAACAGTGTTGCTTACTCCACATGTAATTGTGGTGGCTGGATACCAATGAAAAAAACAACAGGTACTTTTAGTGTATACGATAAGAAAAGAAACTGCGACTGTTGTGAAATGATTGTACACGATGATGTATTAATACCTTTAGTAAAAAATCTTAATAATCTTACTAATGATAAAGATGCATTAAACATTTTAAATAAGGATAATAACACTAGGTAGACTTTAAGTGCTTTAATTAACAATTATACAGTATGTAGTAAAAATGGAAAAATATGTCCTCCTACTGGCAATGGTACTAATTTTAGTTATAAGCCGCAATATGATATTAAACCAGGATACTTAATATCTAATATACCTGAAGGTTATGTTAAAATATCTTATCATTGTATTTATACAGATGAAGATGGTATGCCAATGATGCCTGATGTACAATCATACTTTGAAGCTTGTTTTTGGTATTGTGCACAAAAAATTCTTTATATTAAATATATAAAAGGAGAAGTACATAGATAGCTTTGGATAGATGCTAAAAATTCTTATAATTTTTATAGGAAACAAGCATACGCTGAATCATTAATGCCTAATCAGGATGAACTAACTAATTTGAAGTACACGTGGAATACGTTAATTCCAGAAATAGATGAAGAACGTACTTTCTTTAGTACAACTGGTGATAGGCAAGAAATTTATAATTAGAATTATAGTAGATTATGGAGATAAATAGCCAAGTAAATACATTTATTGGTGGTATGAATATTGATAGCGACATTACTATGTTAGCAGATAACTAGTATAGATGGGCTGAAAATATTCGATTACTTACAGATAATGCTGGTACTACAGGTATTCTATAGAATATAGAAGATGTAAGATAGTATGAAGGTGGTATTGAAGCATCTGAAAATATACTTGGTACAGCAGTAACCAGATGGTACAATTCTACAAAGAAGGCGGTAGAGGAATGTGGTATAGTAGTTACTATGGAATTGTATGAAGGAACCTATATTAATAATGTATGGGCTATAACTGATTTTAATAGTATCAAACCAACTTGGACATTAGTAGTATCAGCTGTAATGAATTTAGTTAATAAAGTAGCTATAGTTACTAATTATGAATCAGACAAAGTAAGTAAAATATATATATCTGATGGTACTTCTTCTATAAAATGTATTAATATATCTGCTTAGTATAAAACAGATAAAACTAATCACATAGAAGATGATACTTACTTCGATTTATTACCAAGTTCTACTATTGCTCCTTTTAAGTTTATTGAGTTAACATCTGGTAATTTGCCAGCTGGTATGATGTAGTATTGTTATTAGTTATTTAGTGTACATGGTGGAGAAACATCTACTTCCTCATTAAGCCCAGTAATTCCTATAGCATCTAGTAATTCTAATTCATCTAAAACATTTAAAGGAAATGAATAGGGAGAAAGTACAGATAAGGGTTGTTTATTGTAGGCTACATTATTTAACGATGGAAGATTTGAAAAGATAAGAATAATTAGTATTCAATATACTAGCAATACCCAAACGCCTAAAATATACATAGTTAATGAATTAGATTTACCTAAGTCTGAAGAGAATGTAATAACCTTTAATTATAATGATGTCGGTAGTAGTTATATTAACGAACTAAGTATAGAAGAATTTAATGATCTGGTCCCATTTGAATTTAATGCTAAAAGTATAGCTAAGATGGATAATAGATTATTTGCTTCTAATGTACAAGAATTGACTTGGGATGTAGATTATGATGCTAGAGCATATAGATGTAATAGTAATGGTATTATTAAATTAAATTCTAGTATAAGTAATCAAGATATAACCACAACATTTGCTGAATTAACTAGTCCAGAAACAGATTTAGTAATACCAGAAGAACATGATTGCATTAATCCAATGAATAGTTCAATGGTATATCCTAATAATTCAGTAGATGAATATGCTTTTGGGTATGACGATAATGGAATAATTAGAGGAGGTAGAGGTTTAAATATAAGTTATAGATTTATTATAACAGATTTAATAGAATCTGATAATACTCCAGTTGTAGATGAGTCTGGAGATAAATTTTTACCATATAGTATGAGTTTATCTTCATCTAAGAAATCTTACAATACTATTAAATTAATATGTCCAGAAACAAAAGAATTAGTATATACATTCAATAGTGATGGCAAATCTAGAATAAGAAACTATTGTGATCCTTACTATGTATCTAATTTTTTAAGTCATTAGAGAGATGAAGTATATAGATATGGTATTATATTGTATAATACTAAGAATATACCTTCTCCTGTACATTGGATAGGAGATATAAGATTTCCATCTGCTGATATTGAAGGATATGAACCATTTACTTTTGGTGGTACTGTAGATGGATCTGGTAATTATGAGTTAGTATCTCATCCGCTAGGTATAATGTTTTATGTACAGAATCTTCCTACTGATGTAGTAGCTTATGAAATAGTAAGATGTGATAGAACATTAGCAGATAGAACTGTAGTTACACAAGGATTATTAAATAAGACTATTAGATTTAATGGTTGGTATAACAACACTGAGGATTATAGAGCTGAATATTCTTTAGGTAGTATAGATAGAAGACCTACTATAATGCCTACTTTTGTAGATGGCTCTATTTCTCCATTTGCACAAGGTTATTACCATATATATGATAATAAAATGGTATAGCAAGAAAAACAGGCTATAAATCCATTGGATACTAATGGTATATTTGATTTTGTTAGTGCAGATATATGTTTCAATAAAGAAAAATCAGATTCTATTGTTGATAGTGGAATGAGTATTGTTCCGTTATACTGTGCTAATTCTGCTACATATTGCGATGATGCTAATTACAAACATTATAGATTAGGTATTCCTTTTACTAAAGTAATGGGACGTAATGATAATAATCAAACTGAAAATCCATTTGGTGGTGTAGTAGAAGGTTCTGACTATGATGGTGATATTCCAGCTGTTAAACTAGATGGTGGAGTATTTGACGGATTTGAGCAAAACGATAGTAGACTTAGCGGTGGTATATGTAAATATTATTAGTTCTTTGGAAAGAATTATGCTCATAAAGATAATTCAAATTTACGACAATCTTTTTCAATAAAAGATGTTACTAAACCAACCAATATATCTCCTTATCAAGAAGCATTTGAAGCTAAACAAATAGTAGACTATATTGATAGATTTGGATTTGTAAATTATAGTATTGGTTCTAATGAAGCTCTTGGTCCTCACGGAGTATGTTTGGCTATTAGTGCACCAGATGTATATTCTGGTAATTTTACAGGTATTCGTACTACTCCTCTATTAAGGAAATACAGATATAATGCTGTACTATTTGTTAATATAAAAAAGAATGCTACACAATATGGTGGTAATACTTTTATGAGTAGAAGTTATTCTATATACAACAGTACTAATACTTATGTTAAAACATCTTGGGAAGGTTATGATGCAGCAATGTGTTTTGGTGGAGATACATATTTAGGAGTATTAGATTATACTCATACTATGTTATTTACTAGAAATGATGCTGATGATAGAAATGGTTTTAAGAGATACGTTGGAGCTTATATACCATTAGAGTCTAGTATTAATCTATACTATAGAAATGATGAACATTATTCACAAGATATAGTAGAATCTTCTGGAGACGCACAAACTGGAGAAGCTAATATTTATTTCCTAACAGATCCAGGTCAAATGAACACTTTGTATACTTAGAAAACTCCAATGTATGTATACAATGCTGCATATTCTAATACTAGTACTAGTAAGAACTATATACAAAAGTCTATATATGCTGAAGATGATGTTAAGAGTATGAATAGGATTACTTGTTCAGAATTAAAAACAAATAATGAACAAACAGATAGTTGGACTAAATTTAAATTTGCTAACTATTTAGATACTGATAGTACATATGGACCTATTACAAATCTTAAAGTATTTAAAAACAAGTTATATTTCTTTCAAGATAGTGCTGTTGGTATTGCATCAGTAAATGACAGATCTTTAATTACTGATAATAATGCTGGAGCATTAACGTTAGGTACTGGTGGTATACTTACTAGATATGATTATTTAGTTACTCTTAATGGAGATAGTATTATCAATGATAAGAGTATTACTAATTCTGAAACTACTTTATATTGGTACGATTTTGATAAAAATGTTATATGTTCTCTTAGCAATGATTTTCACGAATTATCTAAAGTAAAACAAGTACAGACATATTTAAATAGACTGCCAGATAATGCTAGGAAAAACCCTGTATCATTTTATGATAAGAAATATAATGAAGTGTGGTTTAGAATATATGATAGATGTTTAATATTTAATGAACAATTAAATGTATTTACATCTTTCTATACTCATAATCCAAATTGGTTTTTCCCATTCTCTACTAGATTAGTTACTATTAAGAATAATAATTGCTATTACTTACATAACATGTATGATGTTAATAGTACTACTAAAGAAGAAAAAATATCTTATGTAAGATTTGTAGTCAACAAAGATATTGCCTATACTAAAGTATTTGATAATCAGTGGTTTTCTGCTGAATTTGTAGATGTTGGAGATGAAACAAAACCTACTTTAATATCAGATATACACTTTAGTACTAAGAATTAGGAAACAGAACCTATTGATTGGAGACAGATAGAACAAAGAGAAGATACATTTAGATTCCCTATAAGCAGAGAGAAATAGAAGAATCCAGATCAACAAGAACAAACTAATATGTCTTATGCTGGAAGAATGAGAGGAAAGTATTTAATCTGTAATTACACGTTAGATTGTAATGATAATAGAGAATTCAAACTTCCTTATATTAAAACAACTTATAGATATTCAATGTTATAATATGAAAAATAAGAAATTAAAAAGAATTCCTCAATATGCTTTCGGTGCTGATGCTATTTCAAACTGGGGGAATATGAGTGGAGTAGATAAAGCAAATGTGGTTACTCAAGGTGTTGGTGCTATAGGTAGTATGATAGGTAATGCTACTAGTGGAAAGAAGCCTACAGCAGCTGGTGTAATAGGTGGAATAGGATCTGGAGCTGCAATGGGGGCATCTATTGGTGGACCTTGGGGAGCAGTAATAGGTGGAGCTATTGGTGGTATTACTTCAAGTATAGGTTCTGGTGGTTCTGTTAATGAACAGACTGGTGAGTATGAATTGCCGTCAGGAATAGCTGGTCTATTTGGTCATAGTAAAAGTTATATACGTAATAAAGCTGGTAGAATTAAAAATGGTATTCAGGCTAGACAAATGTCTGAACAAGTAGCAGCTGATTACTATTAGGAAAATGGATACAATGAATTAAGTTTATCTAAAGGTGGTGTAGTACCATCTACCATGGCTTACTTAGATGATGGTGAGATGTTAAGAACACCAGATGGAACTATAGGTTCTATACCAGAAGAAGGTAAACCTACAGATTCTAATTTATTAAATGTACCTGTTGGAACTCAAGTATTAAGTGATAAGATTAAAGTTCCAGGAACAAATAAAACATTTGCAGAAATGGGAAAGAAGTTAATGAAGAAAAGCAACAATAAAGCTAATAATATATATGCTGAAAATAGTTAGATGCTAAATGAGAGAAATAATTAGATAGCTTATCAGGCACTATTAGATTAGCAAGAAGCTTTGAAAAGTAAAAAAATAAAGAAGAATACTGCTGCTTATGCAGATGGCACTAAAGGCATTAAACCATATGGATATAATAAAAATATGTCTGATTTTAAATACTGGGATTCAGATAAAAATAATTATACACAAGATTACTTAAACTGGGTTAATAGTATTACAGATCAAGATGTAAAAGATATCTATGGTGGTAAATACGGAGACATGTCTACTTACTTAGGTAAGAATAAAGGAGTTATACCTACAGTAGAACAAGCTAGATCTTTAATGACAGATAGAAAGTATGGTGACTGGCATAAGATTGGTCAAGCATATGTAGATAGTAGATCTAATCAAAGTAGTGGACCTAGACATGTACCATCATCTGAAGTAGCAAGTAGATTAGGTATTCCTTATAACATTAATGCTCCTATTGGTAATGTAGATACTGCTAATGCTAGAAGTAGTAAATACTTTAACTATACTGGTAATCCTGGGCAACTTCCAGTAGGTAATACATATAGTACAGATAGTAAAAAACCAAAAAATCCAAGTGATAATAATTGGTTAGATTTAATAGATAATATAGCCGCATTAGCTGGACCTATTGGTAATATATTCTCAGGTAGTCCTGAAAGAGTAGAAACATATACTTATGATCCAGTATATGGTCCTACTGATTATAACATAGATCCTATACTTAGAGAAGCTACACTAAGTGATAGAATTGCTAGATACAATATGGCTAATCTTAATCCTAATACTGGAGCTAATATGGCATTTGGTTTGTAGTCAGCTGTTAATAGAAATAAAGCTATTGCTAATGCTTATGCTACTAAAAATAATGCTGAAAATCAAATGGCATTTAACAATGCTCAAATAGCTAATCAATGGGGACAACAGTATGCTAATGCTAGACATTTAGCTTCTGTAGAACAAGCTCAAAATGATGCAGCTACTAGAAATATTCGTAGAAAAGGATTTGGTGATTTATCTACAAGAATATAGTAGATAAGTAAAGATAAACGTTTAACTAAAAGAGACTCTGCTGTACTAGAAGCTATGTTACCTTATTTGGAATACGGTATGACATCAGATCAATTAACTAAATTATATAATAATTTGAAAAGATAATGGCAACGAATAGATTTGATAAACCAATAGAAAGTGAGTATATTAGTTAGTATACACCAATACCCTTTGAATAGTTATATGCTATAGGTAAAGCAAATAACGAAAGAGTAGATAAAGCTTATTAGGATTTAGGTAATCAGTTTACTAAGTGGTCAGAGTTTAGATCACCATCAGCTGTAGATACTAAGAGATGGTATGATTTAACGGTTGGAGCTGGACAAGATGTAGTAAATAAATTAGCAGCTAATCCAGATTTGATTAAAACAGCAGAAGGTAGATCCTTAATACAATCGTTTATTAATACTAGACCTTATAATGAGCTAAGTTAGTTACAACAGAGTAGAGAAGGATTACTTTAGAGATAGAAAGTAAATCAACAACTTATGCTATCTGGTAAGTATAATCCTATGTGGCACTATATTGACTTTACTAATTATAATACTTTAGATAGTGGAGTATTTAATGACGTTGCTCCATTAGCTTATAAGTCAGAAGTAGATTTAGTAAAACCTTATGTTGATAATCTAAAGCCTGGATTTATTAGACAAGAAGGTGCTTATGATTGGAGAGGAGTTTCATCTGAAAGAACAGATCAAGAAATAGCTAACAATATTTCTGCTATATATAACACTCCTGAAGCACAGAAACATATACAAGTATTAATACAGCAAGGATATACTCCAGAACAAGCCAATGCTTTATTTGCTAGTCGTATATATAGAGCTGGTAGAGAATTTGCATATGAAGATAGAGAACTTAATCCTTTATCTAAGATATACGAAGAAGATAGATTAAAGAGGGCTAGAACAGGACAACAAACTGCTCAAAAACCATTTAGATTGACAGAATCTATTGCAGCTACTGGTGGAGATGCATTTAAATTAGGAACTCAAGCTTACATAGCTAATAAATATAGAGATCAGATAAATTCTTTAACCGATCAATATAATAAAGCTGTCGAATCAAATGATACTCTATCTGCAAATATATTTAAGGAACAATTACGAAAAATATATAATGAATCTAATAGTTACACACCAAATAAACTGTTTAATGAAATATTTAAAGAATATGCTACAGATGGTAAATTAACTAATATAGATTTATCAAACGCTACTAATGATATTTTGAATAGATTTGCAGCTCCATCTCCTATAGCTTCTGTAAATGATTTGTTACAAACTACTATACCAGGTGTTACATCTGAAACGGTTACTACTCCATTAGGTAAATATAGAGTAATAGCTAATCCTAGACAATTAGATTTAGCTACAGATGTTATATCTGAAATAGCTGGTTATAAACATGTAGAATCTGGAAAGAATAAGTTTAGAGATGCTCTTAAAAACGGTAAGCTTACTAATGTTATTCTTCAATAGGGAGGTAATATTCTTACTTTACCTGTAAATAAAAATGGACAAGTACAGCCTAATTCTAGTTAGGTAATTACAGTTGCTATACCACAAAGTCAATTAGATGCGTTAGGTATAACTGATGCAGATATGGTAATATCTGGAGCTAAGAGAATTTATAATTTGCAAGGTAGAACTACTTTTAGCGGTGAAGTAAAGAGCGAAGACGAAGTAAGAAATTATAAAAGTGCTAGAAAATAGAATGATAAATACAACCCTGTTTCTTATACTAGCCAGTATAACATGGACGGTAAAGTATCTTATAGTAATCCATCTGAAGACGTATATTGGCAAATAGAATTATTAAACAAACTTCCAGATCCACAAGATAAATTAAACGCTGAATACTTGGACCAGCAAGCTTGGAAGTTATCAATGTCAGAACAATTTAGATCTGAACTATATCCAAGTACACAACAAGAAGCTTACGGCATTGGTTATTCTGCCGGAGAAGAAGAATAATAAAATTACATAAAAATGGCTAAAAAAAATAAATTTAATTTGAGTTCCCCCTCACTAGGACAATAGTTAGTGAGGGAAGCTATGACTCCGTATAGCGAAGGATTTGATATATCGCAACTACCATAGTCATACGGAATAAATGAATTTACTACAGAACAAGAAGTGCCAGTAGTAGAAGAGGCTAAAGATAATGAAAGATCTTTAGCTGAAGATATCGTATGGAATACTGGAAAGTTAATAACTAATGTGTTAGATAATGCTAATCCATTATATCAGTATATACAAAAAGAAAGACTTAGTGTTGGATTGTCTAAATTACAAGACAATTTAATGGAAACAGAATCTAAATGGATACCACAGATATAGGAAGCTCAAAACTATTTAGAAGCTAAGTCTATTGTAGATAATATCTCTAATAATATACTTACAGATGAATAGAAAATAGCAGTACAAACTGTCAATTAGTTAGAACCTAATATAAAAGAGTATGCTAAATCTAATCCGTACTTAAGAGATTTATTCTACGATACAGATCCTACGAATGTAAATGGTAGTATAGCTATAAACTTTAAAGCTTTGCTAAATGACTTTAAAGATAATAATATATTCAACGTAAATCCGCTAGATAATATAGCTACAGCGTTAGAAGATAATGCATTAAACTAGGAAGAACAAGATTTCTTATGGAACAATAAATAGCAACAAATGTCTGATAAAGAAAGATTAGACGCTATTTAGAAAGTATTATCTGATGCTAATGATGAATACGAAGATAAAACGGCTAAGATAGTAAAAAGATAGAATACTTTAAAGAAAGGTAATTGGTTGTACGATCCTACTGCTCTTACTAAAGAATTTGAGCAGAGAGTAAATGAATCTGAGTTATCTATTACTGATCCTAAATCTTGGTTTTATAATCTAGGTCATATTGGTAGTTCTTTGTCTGAAATAGAAATGATGTTCTTACAAACAGGAACTTCAATATTAGCTAATAAAGCAGCTAGAAGTCTAGCTGTTAGAGGTGCTATAACCGCTGTTCCAGGTATTGGTCAAGCAGCTACAGCAATTGCTTTAGGAGAATCAGCTTTTAATCTTTGGTTAGCTAAATATTACAGGCAATCTGAAACAGCTAGTGAAGTATTTGACAACTATCAGCAAAGAGTATTACAAAGTGCTAACGATAATAAGACAGATGTAAATAGAGTATTAGAATCTTGGGAACCTAGATTAGGTGAGTTAGGTTATCCTGTAGATTAGATGGACGAAAATGAAAAACTACAAGCTGGTTTAGCTCAAGGTCTTACTACAGATCAAAAAGATTTTGAAGAAATCAGAAACGATGCTTTTGATGGCTTACAAATGGTTAGAGATGTGAATGACGCTTTAAGTTATTCAGATTATTTACAAAGTATGCCGTTTTCCTATGGAGGTAAAATATTATGGAATTAGGCTAGTAAAGCATTAGCAAAAGCTAGAGGTATAGAAAGACCTTTAGATGAAATACCAAGTATAGTAGACCAGATTGGTTTGGGTAAAGCTATTGACAGAGGGGTGGAAAATATTCTGAACAAAGCGTCTAGACCTGGACAAAATATTACTAGGAAACATTTATTAGAAAACATTGGTAAATTCGCTAAAGCTAATGCTATTAATTTTGTATCTGAACGTAGTGAAGAAGGTGTTCAATCTGTAGTTGGTAGTAGATATCAAAGAGGAGAATACGACTATTTAAAAGACAAAGGAATAAATCCTATATCTGCTGCATACAACGCTGGTCTTCTTGGGTATGAAGCCAACCTTGCTTACTTTGGTTTATCAAATGATAATTATCTAAATACAGATGATGAATTAAAGAAGGCGATGGATATTGGTGGATTCATAGGTTTAGTAATGCCATTTGCTGGTAATGCAGTACAATTGAAAAATGCAGTAAGACAGTATGCTTCAGATAAAGAAGTACAAAAACTTATTGCTAAAGGATATAGTAATGCTGAACAGGATAACAAAATGGATGTCTTCCTCGATGCTTTACAAGCTGGTAAAGATATTAATTATGTTACAGATTATTTAGAGTCTGCTAAAAAATTGAAACAGCCTGGAGTAACAGATGAAATGATAGATGAAGACAAAAATCTAGCTACTAATCTGTGGGCTGAATATCGTAATAAATCTATTGATGAAAATTTAAAAGATTTAGGTATTAAGAGAGGCAGCTCTGAGCATAGAAAAATAGTTAAGAACTATCTACATATTAAAGATAGATTGAATGAGGCAGAGCAATCAACTAACGATGTAGCCAAAGAGTTAGAAAAGATAATAGAGCAAGGTAAAACTAATAAAGATGATGTATTCCTGCAAAAAGCTAGAGAATCTTATGACGCATTTATTGAAAGTAAAAGATAGTCTGATGAAGATTATCAATATAAAATGAATGCCACTCCAGAATATGCAGACGAAATAGAACAAGATTTCTTATCTACTTTACCTACTTTTGATGAATATTCAAATGCTGTATATGATATTACTTATCTAAAATTATAGAATCAAGCTATAACAGATTTGTATAAAGCTCTTACTAATAGAACTAAAACTTTACAACAGTTATCAGAGGATACTGGTTTAGATGTAGATCTCAGAAATATAAATAATATGAGAAACTACATTAAAAGAGAAAAAGAAAGAATAGAAAGAAACGTTCAACAAATAGTAAGTACATACGGCATACAAAATTTAGATTAGGCTCAAGATCCAGTAAATGCTGAATAGATAAAGAATTATGTAACAGCGTTTGTAATGAATAAAGCCGTAAGAGATAGATTGAGAGATCAAGCTACAGCTTATATTACTGGTAAACTTAAAGCAGAATCATATTAGGATATCAAAGGATATTTGTTCAAAGATTTATCTGAAGAGCAATAGGATAATATTATACAAGAATATACAGATAAAGCACTAAGAGAAGGTAAACCTCAACCTAGTAGAAAATCTATTATATCTAAGTATAATCAACAAGCTCAGATGAAGTATAATGATTTACTAGAATTAGCTGATCAGGAACGTGCGTCTAGAATTGTAGCCAATTCGTTATTTGCTGAACATCTAAGTAAATCAGTTAGATAGGAAAAAGTTGCTAGAAAAGAAAAAGAGGAAGCTGGTGAAGTACTACCAGAAGAGGGAGTAATAGAAAATCCAGCAGCTGCTATTGAAGATACTACTAAGAAACAAGAAAAAGTAGAAGTTAAACCAGAAACTCCAATACAAGAAGGAGTACAACAACAGCCTGTAGTACAAGAAACTAAAACAGAAACAGCAGAACCTGTAATACCAGAGTCTATGTCTACAGATGTAGATGAAATTCTTAGAGAAGAAGAGCAAGCTTTACTAAATCAAAAAGGTAGATAGTTAGAAATAGAACCTAGTAGCGAAGATGTTCTGGTGGAAGGTTCTATAGAAGAATAGATACAATAGCCAGAAAAAGAAGTACAGGATATTATAGCCAGAGAAGAAAAAGTTGATGTAACTGTAGACGATGTTAGTCACATAGAAGATAGCACACCTTCTCCACAAGAGCTAGAATAGGAAGATATACGTAACAGAACTTTATAGAATCCTGATGAAGTATCTGGTGTTAGTGAACAAACATCCGAAGAAGTACCAGAAATTGCTGTAGCTACAGATGCTCAAGAAGCAAATGAAGAACAGAACACTAATACAAAAGATAAAAGTAATCCAGTACCACCAACTCCAACTCAAGTAGAAGACAGCAAGCCTGCTCAGGATGCTCCTACTATAACTATAGTTGATGGAGGTATATATGTAAATGATGGAACTACTTTTATATCTGATGAAGTATTGGCAGCAGAAGCTCAAATGCTAGAAGATACTTCTACTGAAGTATATGGAGAAACTGGCTACGCTAATATGAAACCTGAAACTGTTACTAATAACTCTGATGCATTGAGTAATAGAAAGGTATAGAAAGTAAAACATGTTTCTAACACGTTTTTCTTCCAACCAGATGCTACATCTCCAATGAATCTTACTGTGAATGGTAAACCTATTACTTTTACTAATAGTAAAGGAGAAGTAATACCTGTATTACCAGGAAAAGAATTATCTAAAAGACTTTTAAAGAACGGTTGGATAAATTCTGTAAATGCTTATTATATAGTAACTAACCATAGATACGGAGACACTTCTCCATATATGCAAGCTATTCACTTAGTATTAGAAGATACTGATGGAGTAATGATAGCTTCTCTAAGAACTCCAGATTATGTAGATAAAGAAATAGCATCTGGTAATTATAATTCTGAACAAGTTCAGTAGTTACAAAAGCAGAAAAAAAAGTTAATAGAAATTAGGCAACAGATAGTAAATGCTTACCTTGGTAGTAATAAAACTATACCTACGACTATTATAAAGTCTGTTAAACCAGCTAAATTAAGAATAAGTAATGGAGAATTTAATAACCAAAAATCCCCAGAAGGAGCTCCTATAAGACGTAAACTTACAGAAGTTAATGACTTTGGATTAGAACAAAATAACGTAAGAAAGTTAGACCAACAAGTAAAGGAAATGCAAATTGGTTATGGTACTGGTTCTGTGGAAGACTTTGTTACTGAGCCTTTTGTAATTCGCAAATTAGGGTCCAATGACGAATTAGCGGGTAATGGTGTTGGTAGATCTGGAGCATTATATATATTCCCAAAAGCAGAACAAACACCTAATGGTTCTATAGCTCCTATTCAATTATCTATACATAAATTAGATTATGATATTTATGGAGATGAAGTTGAATTGGGAAAAGACGGTAAAGTAAATTCTTTAGCTGAATTAGCATATAAGTTGTTAATCGGTAAAATAAAACTTGGTGGTGCTGAGCAAGATGTACTTAATATAATTGTTAATAATGGACCAAAGACTTTAATAAGTGAAGAAATAGGACAAAAATATCCATTCTTAATGGATAAAATGCTCTATTACTAGTCTGAAGAAGGTAACACACATGTACAATTTGCTGTAAGAAATTCTAATGGTAAACACATAAAAGTAGAATTTGATCCTAGTAGAGCTTCAGAATCTCAACATAAATTAGCTATAAGAAAAATAGCTAAAGATCTGCATTGGAATACAGATAAGTATGCTTTATTGGAACCTATACCAGATAGTATTGTTAGACTAGCTACTTCTTACTTTAAATAGTATCCAAATGCTAAACAATTTAAGATAGCAGGTTTAGAATAGTTAGCTTTTACTAGAGAAGACTTAGGAATAGGTACTGATAAAGGACCAGTGTCTTTACTTACTTGGTTAATTAACACTGGTAAAATTGAAACAGATTTAGGTGATACTATATACAGAGCTCCTTTCATATATACAGACGGAGTAGCTGTACCACAAGTTACTGAAACAGAATTAGCTAGTGCAAGCAAACAATAGCCAGTATAGAAATCAGCATAGAAAAAGGTAGAGGAAACTAACAATAAACAAGTAAAATTAGATAATAAACCTATTTCTACTACAGGTATAGAATATGTTTCTACTGATGAGAATTGGTCTGAAGAATAGATTAAAGATTGGATGAAAGCTAATTCTCCTCAATACAAATATAAAACTGGTAAATGGCAAGTAATTCGTAGAAATGGTAAACTGCAAGCTGCTCAGAAATTAGCTAAAAGGGGTTTAACTTCACAAGTAAAAGGTGAAGGTAAATTAAATGTGGATGAAGCTAGGTAGTGGCTGCAAGACAAACTAGGTATTGACAAATCAGATATTGTTACTTCAGAAGCAGTATTTAGAATGGCTAATGCTCCACAAGTATATGGTGCTTTAAAAGTATGTATGGATAGACTTAGTGGTGATACAGCAGCTAGAATATTCTTATCAGAACAATCTGGGCAAGGAGTAGAATTCCACGAAGGTTTCCATTATGTAAGTTAGTTATTAATAAATGATAAGCTTAGAGAACAAGTATATCAAGATTATGTAAAACAATATCCATATTTAAAGGACGCTTCTAAACAAGAAGTAGAAGAAGCTCTTGCTGAAGAATTTAGACAATATATGCTAAATGAAACTAAGCCATCTATAGCATATAGAATTAAAAAACTATTCAATGTAATACTTAAGGTATTAGGTATTACTAGGAATGGAGATTTAGTTAGAACTTTATTCAATAAGATACGCAAAGGAGAATTTTCAAAATATAAACCATCTAAGTCCACATTAGAAGATTTTGAAAAAAGATTTGGTGGTGCATTATACTATTATGTTCCAGGAGTAGAGGATAAAGAATTAAAGAAAATAGCATCTATAGCAGATGCTACTACTTTCTATGCGATAGTAGATTCTTTAAATGCTACAGTAATGGATACATTTAATATTAGCAGTATTGAAGATTTACAAAGTTTACCTAAGAAGATTAATGATATATTTGATGATATTCTAACGACTAACTTAGAGTTAGGAATGTATGATGAATCTCAAGAGCAACTTATCAAAGATGTAATCAACAACAAAGAAGTATTCAAGAAACAAATAGACGATTACTTAAGAAACTTTAGTATTATTAAAAAGAATACTGAAGAATCAGAAGAACAAGAAAGAGAAGAAAGAGAACTTGGAGATAATCCTGATAATACTTGGGATAAAGAAAGTTATACAATAAGTAAAAAAGCTAATGTGGCTTTCAAAGCAAAACTATTCTTTTATTCTATACCTAAAACTAAATATGAATTTGATCCAGAAACAGGTAATAAATACTTAGTAGAAGAGGAGGATGACTTGTTGATGACTACTAGATCTGAAGATTTTAACGTTGTGTGGAATAAGATATTAGAGAATCTGTGGAATGTTGAAAGTTATTTAGACCTAGTAGATAAGTGCTATAATCTTGGTAAGGTAGATCCGTTCTTTATGACTGTATATAATAAGTTAACTTCAAAAGATGATCCTATTGATGAAGTCACTTAGACTCAAATATTAAATACAGTTAAAAGTGCAAAAAATAGTTTAACTGCTATAATTGTAGAAAGAAAGTAGATACCTTTTACGTAGAGAGGATCTGACGAACAGATAGAATATGCTACACAAGAGTATTCTAATAAATTAAAATGGAGAATCCAGAATTCTGATGTATATAGAAAGATAAGTAGATTACCAAAGAAATGGTCACAACAATTCTTCTTATCAGATTTAATTGATGTTAATGAAGATGGTACTAGAACTATAAATCAAGATAAGTTTCATTCTGCTGTGTGGAAACATAAAATATTAATAGATAACATATTAAAAAAGAAAGATAAAACCTTAGATGATTATATTAAGGTTAGATCTAGCTTCATTGATATGTGCAATAATCTATCTATTAATATGGATGATTTAGCATTAGACTACTTACTAACTAATGGTACTGGTCAACCTAATATGCAAGCGTTTGAAAATTTCTGGAGATCTACAAATGCTAGTACTTCTTTAACTAAAAGTATATTAAATAATATTAATATTGCTGCAATCAGAGGTACAAGTAGTATAAAATCTAGAAGTGGAGAAACTGCTAGAACATTTGATAGAATATTTACTAGTAGAAAACCAGATGCTTAGATAAATCTAATGGCTATAGCTTGGGGTAGAACACATCCATCTCCAGAAGAATTTAGTGTTACTGGAGCAGATGGTAATCTAGTATATCCTATTACAGAGAATAACTATATGTCAGACCAAATAAGATGGTTGAAATATAATTTGAATGGTAAAAGAGAATTATTAGGTAAAAATCCTTACTCTGCAAATTCTTTGTTGTTACAGTCTATAAATAGTAATGCTGATTTAATTAAATTAAATACTTATCTAAACTTAGAAGAGAATCTGCAAAACACTAATCGTGATTACTTTGGTATATCTCCTATAGAGGATTACTTATCTAAAATGACATTTGGATTTAATAATCACTTATTTTGTCCTACTATGTCTGATAAAAAGACATGGCACACTATAAGTGGTATTCAAATGGTCAAGGATTTCTTACCATCTACAGCTATCACTGATTACGAATACAATGAAAACGGAGATATAACTAGAGTTATATTTTAGGATCAAAAGAGAAGATTCTCAGATAGAACTTTAAATATATTCAAAGGATATTTAAGAGATGAATATAATGCCATATAGAAGTATTTTGCTACTAAACAAAGTGTTATAGACAATCCCAATCTATCAGTTGGTAATTACTATGGTAGTAAAAAGGGGAAGTTCTCTGACGGTAATGGTGGAAGATTTAGATATTTTAATAAGATAACTATTAACGGTGATACTTATAATCTGAATGAAATTTTAGCTAAAGCTGAATATTCTAATGATTCACAGTCTATACAAGATATTCTGAGTGTAATTAAATAGGCATTAGATAATGATACAGTAATCAAAGAAGCTATCAATGATTTGTTAGTAGATTATGTAAATAACGAAATATCAAAAGCTATAGAACTAGGTGTGATAGGTGAAGACTTAAGTAATAAATATATACCTATAAACTTTGTAGAAGAATTTGAAAAAATAAGTTCTAAAACCGATAGCAGAGATAAGGGAACAGATGTGATATATTCTATTATAGCTTCACATGCTATTAATAGTGCTATTTCTACTATAGAAATAGAGAAATGTTTTACTGGAGATCCTGCATTATATAAATGGCAAAAAGAACTTATGATATATAAGCCTAATGATGATTCATTTGTACCTGTTATATCAGATGAGAGAACATTAGAAGCTTGGATAGATAAACATGATCCAGATGGAGATAAATCAAGCTATTCTGCTTATTATATGATAACTGGTCGAGATGTAGATAAAATTAAACGTCTATCTTCAGTACTGTCTACTGGAACAAACTTGAGAACTAAATGGGGAGATACTAAGGATTAGGAAGATAGAAGTGATTCTAAATTCCAAGTATTATAGTTATCAGATAATAAAATAGGATCTACAGTATATGATACATTATATAGCATGTTTAGAAAATCCTTAATAAAGGATATGTTCCAAAAAGAGTTTGGTGTTACTGATTAGCAAGCATTAAATGCTGTTAAGGACGATCATGCTATAGAAAGTACATTAGGTAGATTACGTAAAAAGAATCCAGACGCTATTAAGTTTATTGAACAACAAGCTAAAAATAGTGCTAAACCATATGCAGATGGAGAAATTAATCAAGCAGATGCTGCTGTTTATATCAGACCAGAATTCTATAAGAGATTGATGAAGTCTTTGGGAGAATGGAGTCCTGAGATTGAAGAAGCTTATAACATTATGGAGTCTGACGATAGTTGGCTAAATGATACTGAAAAGTATCAAAAAGCTATTAAAGCTATAACACAACCTCTTAAAATGGTTTACTTCGGTGATCACTTTGATTAGACTCTTGGTATGAATGTAAACACATTTGATAAAATGGCTTTATTCCCATTATTTAAGACTTTTGCCAAAGCTGATAATAAATATTTGTACAATCGTATGAATGATGCCAGTAAAGGTTATATAGATATGGTAGCATTTGAATCAGCTATTAAAGTTGGTGGTAGAAAGAAGTTATCCTTCTATAAAGATGGTAAAGTAAACTTATCTGAATTAACATCTAATAGTGATGTAGATGGCGTTTCTGGTAAAGGATTGGCAACATATACTTAGGATTTAACTCAAATTAGATTACAGTTAAATACTGATCCACACGAACACCTTGAAAGATCATTTGGTACACAAGCTATTAAAATTGGTTTTGCTAATGTAGTAGATACTCGTACTTATGGAGAAAATAAAGGATTAGCTGTAAAAGGTTCTGAAATTAAGAAGAACATTATGGACGCTATTAATTCACTCTCCAGAATAGGTTAGAATAAAATAAGAAAAGAGTTCTTTACTAACGGCAAAGTAGATAATCGCAAAATAGTAAATTATCTTTAGAGATAGGCTACAAATTCAGGTATGTCTGCTGAAATAATTGCCAATTTAACAGTTGATGAAAATGGAAATATTATAGTACCAATTGAAGCTCAAAGTATTAGAGATTGGATTCAAACTAAGATAACTTCTTTTGTCAATAAAGCAGTAGTAGATGTAAATACTCCTGGTGGTTCTGCTATTCAGATGTCTTCATTTGCATATGAAGCTGTTGGTAGAAGTGTAAAAACTGATGCAGAATTAGGTTCAGCTTTTAATCAAGGAAAGAAATTAAAATTCTTAGCTAAAGAAGGTCATATGCAAGTTATACTTAGTGAAAACTTCTTTAGAGATATATTACCAGAAGAACTTAAAAGTGCAAGTTTTTATAGTAAACGCAAATGGTTAATTGATAATGGTATAATAGGTAGTAGAATGGTAGACGGTGTAGAAGTAGAATCTAAACCTTATGGTATAGGATATCGTATTCCTACACAGGGTTTGTCTTCTATGTTCTCATTCCAAGTGGCTGATATTATGCCAACTACTATTGGTGATACAATTATAGTTCCTGAAGAATTTACAGCTATGACTGGTTCTGACTTCGATTAAATAATAGTTGAAGTAAAACTCCTTTAATTGCTGGAAACTCCTTAGAGCTTATGACTACCGCTATAGACAAGCGGTAATAATGTCAAAGATTGGATAACCAGCAGCCAAGCCGATACGTTATTATCTATATAACTAATCGGAAGGTTCAACGACTAACGCTCAACGAACGCTTCCTAAATGGATAGCAATTATGAAAACTAAAATAAATAAAAAATCTAGAAATTTGTTAATAGGTCTATTATTAGGCGACGGCACAATAAGTAATAATTACGTATTCAAACTTTCTCATTGTGAAGAACAATTAGATTACTTAGAATGGAAAGTAAAACAATTAAATGAAGCCGGATTAAGAAACAACGGTATTAAAGAATATGTAAGTACAAAGGGATTTAATACAGGGAAAAAAGTTTATTATTCACAATTGAATATAATTCCTTTTGTAAAAGTTCTTAGAAGAGTTTTCTATAAACCTTATAAAAAACTTGGAAATAGAAAGTTACTTAACAGATTAAGCGCTAAAGAAATTGCAATATGGTATATGGACGATGGACATATAAACTATAGAAAAACTAAAGGTATTGTACACGGATTCTATATTAAAATTGCAACTTGTATACCTAAAGAAGAATTACAAATAATAATAGATTATTTTAAAGAAGTTTGGAATATTCAATTTTATATGTTCCATGAAGGAAAAAGGGAAAATAGTTATTCTTTATGTTGTGGAACAAAAGAAGGAATAAAATTTATAAATATTATAAAACCTTATGTTAATCAAGTTCCTTCAATGAAACACAAAATTGAATATGATTTGAGCCAACGCACTAGAGGCGTTGAGTAGCTGAAAAGCGAAATGGGGAGCACCAATCAAGGTGAAGATATAGTCTAGTCCCTTTAAATACTGCGAAAGCAGGGGTGTAAACGGTTGATAAACTTTATCTAGCTACATATACATATAAAGATGGTAAAAGAGTAAGTTCTGACGAAAAATCGGAACAAGGTTACGTTAATAAGTTGCTAGATAATTACTCATTAGTACTGACTGACTTTACCAATATTGCTGAAACTAGAGCTTCTATTGATACATTAACAAAGATTCTTCAAAAGCAGATTCTTCCAATAGTTCAGCCAAAAAATACTGTAGAAGTAAATCCTATGTATGAATTAGCTCCTTCTTTCTAGCTTTCTAGAAAGACAGAGTATACTGGTGGTAAAGCTGGTATTGCTCCATTTGCACTTAACTCTACTAATCATGCGTTAACTCAATTTACTCACCTATGTATCAATTATTCTAATGCTAATAGATATAACTTAGGTCAGTTAGATTAGGTATATGGAGAAGATGATCAACGTATTATGGACTGGTTATCAGCATTGATTAACGCCCACGTGGACGTTGCGAAAGACCCATATATTATGGCTTTGAACGTAAACTCTATTACTTATAATATGACTTCTTTACTCATTAGAGGTGGTAAAGGTGAGAATACTTTCTACTTCTTAGCCCAACCTGCATTGCGTAGGTTTACTAAAGAAATGTTAGAAAGTAAAGGTATAATAGGTGCAGAAAAAGGAATAACTGAAAGAGATAAACTTAAATCTATAGCTAAAGAATATATGACTTCTTTGAGAGAAGCGATTGTATCATTAGATGATAGTGATTCTAATAAAGCAAAGTATGCATAGTATTATAATAGTTTAGCTAGTGAATATTCACTTCCATCTATAGAAGGATATGATGCTGTTGAGGTCAATTATAATGATGTGTTTGATAAGAAAGTAGCATCTGAAGCGTTAAAAAAACCAAAAGAAGTCAATGGATTATATCAACAAGTCATATCTATTAGAGCTTATCAAGATTTGTCTTCAGATACAGAAGTTTTATCAAATTTAGTTCAATTATCATAGATTGATACTAAGAAATTTGGTAATACTTTACCATTACAGTTAAATTTCAAACGTAGATTAAATAGATATATAGATAATTATCAAAGTAGGTTCTATATTAATGGTGCTGATAATATAGAAAAACCTATAAATTATTACTTATCTTCTACATTCCTTAAGCAGAAGTTAGACGCTGGCATAAATACTCCTAGAATATTATTAAGCGGTCAAATTATAGAAGCTACAAAAGGATATAAGACAATATTTAATGCTGCGTGTGACTTCTTTTTAGGTAATTCTTCAGATAAAAATACTGTAGCCGAATTATCAAAAATATTAACTACTTCACTAAGAACTAAAGCTGTGGTAAATGCAGTTGAGGACTTTAATATTAGTGATAAGAAGTTCCTTAATATGTTAAGAGGACCTAAAAGTATGGCTAAAAGGTTAACTTAGATTAAAAATGATTTAAGAAAACGTAATGATTTACCAGCAATTGCGTTCAATGGTCATATTAAGAATGAGTTACTTAACTATCTACAAGAATATGCATCTGATGGTACTAACTAGAAATACGATAGAATAGTAACAGCAGATAATGCTTTAACTAATACTGCTACTTATGAAAATAGATTATTGTCAGCATATCAAGATCTACTAGACTGTGAAGATGAAGGTATAAGAAAATTTGCTAATAGATTAGGTGTGTATGCTTACTTAACTAGTTTCGATAATAGAAGTACTGATTCATTCTTCGATGTAATAACTACTGCTTGGAAGAAACAAAAAGGTTATTCAGATGCAATTAAAGCTGCTATAGAAATACTTAATAATGATAAATTAGTAGGTATGGACTATTTTGGTTTTAATTCTGAAAACATGCAGAATAATAACTTTACAGAGTTATTTACAGAAATAGCTAGAAATGCTTATAGAAACGATAAGATAGTTAAGCCGTATCAATTAAGTAATTACGATAATAAATATGGCACATTGGTTCAAATAAAGCCTGATTCTAAACCAATGCCAGCAGTATTTAGTAGTTGGAGAGCTAATCAACCATTTATTAAGATTCAACTTAATCCTAATGACATCAATAGTTATATATTGTATCAGAAAGTAGCAACAGTATATCAAACTGATGAAAATGGTGATCCAGTAAAAAATACAAAACAATCTGTATATAAAATTATACCTGCACTTGGTACAAAAGATGATAGAAAAGTGTACTATGAATATCAAAAACAATCTGGGGAACAATCTGCGTTTGAAGAAAACGCTTTACCTAAAGAAGCTATTTGGAACAATGGACAAATAGAACAATTAGTCTAGAAATTTTTTGAACCTATGACAAATAAAAATCATACCGCTTTAGTGTATGAATCTTCAGATGCTATAGTAATTAATACTGTAGAAAAACAAGAAATAGTTAGCTTTGAAGAACCAGAAGTTACAACAGTAGGTTCAGATTTAGAAGCATCTAATGAAATACATAATACAGAAGATACTTAGTCTTCTACTACTTATGGAGAAGTAGACGAACAAATTTCTACAATAACGGTAGGACAAGATGATTCTGTTACGTTATCAGATATGCAAGTAGATATGGAAGATGGAACTTAGACTATAATAAGTGACGATGTATTGAATTTTACAGAAATAACTGATGATGTGTTTGGAGAAAGTCCATACTTTGATTCTATATTAAATGCTGATATTACTCAGTATGAATAGGTACAAGATATAATTACAGATATGAATACTGGGACTGATACTGTTCAAGATATGAAATTTAACGATGAAGCTTATAAAAACTGTAAAGGTAAATAATTATGATTATATGTCCAAATTTTAGTGATAAGAATGTCCTAAAAGAATTTAACGAATTAAAAGAATTGGTAGGCGAAATTGGCGCCTACCATATCTGGAATGAAAATAATGGTAATCCTATTGATTAGACAAAAGATGGTAAACCGTCTAAGCTATTTTCAGACTTACTGTAGTATTACAATGGTGATAGAGCTGCTGCTATAAAAGGAAAAGCTAAAACCTTTACAGAAACGTTTAAAATGTGGTTTGGAGACTGGTTACATGATCCTAACAATTCCTCTAAAATAGTAGATGAAAACGGGGAACCGAAATTGGTATATCACTATACAAATAATCCAGAATTAAGTGAGTTTTCAGCTAATTTTGATAATTATTTTTCTAAAGTTAAAGGCGGAACTAAAAATGCATTTTTCTTTACTGAAAAACAATCAGATGGGCTGCTAGGTCGAACGATTGGTATACCAGTATTTTTAAATGTGAGAAATTTAGAGAAACACAGTGGTACAAAATAGCAATTAAGAGACAGTGGCGAAGGATTTGTACCAATAGTAAACAGGGTATCAGAATAGGATAACAGTGGGGTAGTGTTTACAAATTTTGATGATAACTAGAAAGTAAATCAAACTGTATATGTTGCTACTAGACCAAATTAGATAAAATCTATTGATAATTCTGGTTCTTTTTCTACTTCTGATAACAGAATAAAAGGGTCAGAGCTAGATGAATCCTTATAGTATTACTTAGCTAATAGTCTAGATGAAAGATATCAGCAAGATGTACAAGAATATATAGAAGCATATAGATAGTATTTTGATAAATATGATTATGCTACTAAAGAAAATCTTGAGAAAGAATTGGAAAAAGTAATACAGAAAATACACGATGGTCTTAAAGCTAGATTATATACTCTGAATAAAAAAGATACTAATGTTACAGATGAATTTAAAGCAGCTTTAACATTACAAATATCTGAATTAGAAAATAGAACAGTAGATAGGATTTAGAACATAACTAACTTTATATATAGTACTAAATATGATATACTATCTACTATAAGACAAATCAGAGATGTAGTAAATGGAGTGTAGGATAAAATGACACTAAAGTAGTTGTTAGATCTAAAACAAGATTTCTTTAATTTCTATTGTCCAATGTTAGATGAATGTGTTAATACTTTATCTGCTACAGAGGAATATAAATATATAGTTGGAGAAAATCTATATAGAAATTTATTAAAGGAAGCAAAAAGAATGCAGACTATTCTAAATGTAGGAGCTAACAATGTTAATAACATGATTACTAAGTAGTCTGCTGAAGAAATTAGAAGAATTGGTATATCTGTTAATAGTCCAACTATAGAAAATTATATATAGGAACATCAAGAAACAGTAGGTAAAGATATATTAGCTATTACCGCTTGGGTAGGAGCTGGAGATAAAATTAATGACGAAGCTATTAGAGCTTTATTTCATATAACTCAAAATGCAGAATTTGAAGTTAATAGAGCTACTTACGAAAAGTATAATAAACTAACAGAACTGTTAAAAAAAGCTGGTACTTTTAATCAAAAAAAATTAGTAGAGCTTGATGAAAATGGTTTACCTACTGGATATCTAGTCAGAAAAAGAAACTATGGTAGATTTAATAATGACTATAAACAATTCTTAAAGTAGCTCAGAAGTGATTTAGGCATGTTAGATGTAGATGATTTACGTTCTGTAAATCCCACTATACGTACAGAGTATAATAAAAGAAAAAACAAATGGTTATCGGAACATTGTGAAAGAAAATATACTCCCGAATACTATGAACTATTTAACAATCTATCGCCTTTAGCCGCTGATGCTAGAGAATTAGTACAAATCAAAATACACAAACTACTAGATACTGTAAAAGACGCTAATGGATTCTATGACACAAGTAAGTTGTCAGAAGAAAATCAAAGTAAACTAAAGGATTTATATTTAGAAAAAAAATAGTTAGCTAGTATATACGGTATAGATGGAAAATTAAAGCAAGGTGAAGAATATGAAATAGCTGTAGAACTAGCTGCATTAAATGATAAGTTGTCTAAAGGTATGGTTTTAAAATCAAATAAAGCATTATTTGATAAAATTAAGGCTGAAAAAAAAGCGAGTTTATCTGAAGCTCAGTATCAAAGATGGTTATAGTATAATTCTAGAGATGAGTATACTTAGGAATTCTACGATGATCTTTCTAAAGTAGAAAGATCTGAAATAAATAACGAATCGGATAAAAAGCTATATGAATAGTTACAAGAAAGAAAGAGAGCCATACTTAAACAATTTAGAGATGATAAGACACACGAAATTGAAAAATTAATACCAGGAGTTGCTCAGGCTGAATTAGATAAAATAGATGTAGATTTATATAAGATAAGAAAAAGAAATGGTAAAAAGAAAACTACTGGATTAAAATTCAATGATATAGCTAAAGTAATACCTTCTAAATTATTTTATAAACTTAGAGCCGATGCTATTGCTAATGGTACTTTAGCAGAATTTGAAATGACACATTGTAATAGAGATAGTCAAGGTAATATATATCCTAAATCTTATCTCACAACAGTTGTTCCAGTGAAAGAAAAATATATACTTAAAGAACAACCATCTATTTACTTTTCAGAGGTAGATTAGAATTCTCCATTTGTTAATAAGAACTATAAACCAGAAGTTGAAGATCAAGGGGAGTACTATTTACCTAAATTAGAACTATATGATAATTCAGAAGCATTTAATAAAGTATCTTCAAATGAAGATTTACATGAATTATACAAAGAATGTGTGAATACTATTAAAGAATCAAATAGCAAACTTACTAATCTTACTAATTTAAGTTCATATAGATTGCCACAAATATCAGGTTCTATGTGGAGATATGTTAGAGCTAGAGGATTTGAAGGTTTTAAGGAATATTGGAAAGATAAAGTATCTACTAGAAATGATGATACTGGTTTAAATGATGAAGTAGTAGATACTGGTACAGATAAATTATATTTTGTTCCACAGAATTATGTTAAAAGTCTGGATGATCCTTCTACTATTACAGCTAATACTGTTGGCTCTATAGTAGAGTATTTTAAAATGGCTGAAAACTTTAGAATAAAAAGCGAACTTAAACCTAAAACAGAAGCTATATTACAATTTATAGGTAATAGAGATGTTAAAAGTAAATTTAAAGGTAGAAGTAAAAAAGGGTAGGAATCTAATCTATATAAGTTTGCTAAAAGCTTTGTAGAAATGAATATATATGATATTAAAACTAAGTCAGTTATATGGGATCTTAAAGAGAGAGATTTTTCTGTATTAGGATTTAAAGGTCATATAAAACCTAGGAAAGTAAATTTTACTAAATTAATGTTAGGTTTAAAAGCATTAGGAACTACTGTTAATCTTGGTTTAAACTTTATATGTGCTACTACTGGATTTTTTACAGCAATTTATAATGATATAATTAATTCTCTTTCTGGTAGGTATTATAGTTTTGGAGATAGTATTAATGGAACTAAAGCATTAATTGTAGACCTATTTAAAAATAATTTTAGCTTACTTAGTGATTATCATAATAGTACATAGATGAAGCTAATGGAATATTTTCAAGTAGGCGCTGAAATAAAAACAGATAGACTTAATCTATCTACTTTTCAAAAACAAATAGCTAGAAACTGGGCTTTTGGATTATACTCTTTAAGTGATTATGTCGTAAAGGGTCACATACTAAATTCTGTTATGTACAACTATAGATACGTAAATGGAGTGTTTCTTAGTAGAGAAGAATTTAAACGTAAATATAGTAATGATGAAGTAATGCTAAATCAATGGAGCACGTTTAGACCTTCTAGAGATTTAGTAGAGTATAAAAATGGTAATATTGTAACTAAAGACCCTGTGCATCAAAAAGCTTGGGATGCTAAAAAAGAAACTATTGGTAATACTGCTAGAAATTTAGCTCAATCTGCTGACGGTCAGCTTACTCCACTATAGAAAACCATGTTAAGTAGTAATATAATAGGAAGTTTAGTAATGATGCATAGATAGTTTATGCCTATTATAATTCAAGAAAGATGGGTATAGAATAGATAGTGGGATTATAGTTCTTAGAGATACAAAGAAGCTTTATTTGGAGTTCCTTTTAGTATTATTTCTGCAATACGAAGGGATACCAGGAATATTGGTTTATGGTAGAAGTACATGTAGAATTCTACATATGATCAGCGTAGAGTAATAAGACAATTATCTTTAGAACTATTAGGAGTAAATATATTACATTTCTTCTTAATGCCAATGGCAAAGGCTTGGGCAGATGACGATAAGGATAACATATTAAAACAATTATTAGCTTTTGCTTTAGTAAGAACAGATTTTGAAACTGTGATGTCTTCTACCCCTTGGGCAATCCAAGATGCTATCTCAACTATCAAAACTCCATTCCCTATTTATAGCTATTATGATAACTTTTCAGGATTAATTTCTACTGTACCAGTATGGGTACATAATCTAATTAATAATGAAGATGAAAAAATAGATAGAGGCGCTTATAAAGGTTTTTCTCCTACTTTTAAATTTGGAATGAAAATAACTCCGTTTAAAAATATATGGGAATTATAGGATATACCTTCTAAAAGAAGATATTACGAAACTCAAATTGCAAATAGAGATTCTGATTAATGAAAAAGGCTGGAAATAATCCAGCCTTTTATTTTTAACAAGTACAAGTATAATCAGAGCAAAAGTCATTTGACTTAAGCAAATCATCAAATTGATCTAAGTAGTCTTTCCAAATAACAACTAAATCTTTTACATCTAAATAACTATCAGTAAATCTACCTTTTTTACAGAATTCTAATTCTTGTATTTTATCTTTACTAACTTTAAATGAAAAGACAATATAAGATTGTTTATTTATAGTATAAGGAAACCAGTTATAATATGTTTTATTACAACTGATTTCCTCTATTTTTTTAGATAGTTCATAATGACTACTAAACTTATAAACTAAATATAATTTTCCTTCAGAATTGTCTCCTTTTAAATTTGTATACATATTTACAAATGCTGGACAATCAAAGTAAGATATCTTCGCTTCTATAAAATCACTTAAAAATATTAAGCATTTATTATAGTTTTTCAACACCATCACCTTCGTAGTATTCTACTGAGTGATCCCATTGATCTGTACTGATATGATATGAAATTTTCTGTAAAGAATTGTTAATTAAATCAACTTTCTCACTGAGTATTTTATCATTTTTCATGTTAAACACTCTAATTTGATTTTCAGAATCTTTACCTATAGCAATAATATATGCTTCAAAATCATATTCTTCAGAATTAAGATTTAATATCTCTTGCATATACCATTGAATTGCTAATCCATAATAAGCAATTTGTCTGTAATAATCATATTCTTCTACAGAATGTGCAAAATCATAGACATTTACAGTTGTTTTTAAGTCAATTAGAATTATCTTCTTATTAACATGATCAAAACATACTCTATCTAGTAAAGATTTACATTTAATATTATTGATTCTATTAACTTGCCAGTTAATATGAAATTCATTATGAGTTTCAAAAGTAGATGGTAAATTAAAAAGCAATTCATTTGCTTTCTTATGATTCTGAATATTTTCCTTAATCTTCTTAAGCATTTGTAAATCAGCAAAGCTAATTATCTTCTTATTTTCATCTACTTTACTTAAATATTCTAAGTAATCTTGATAAATCATAATAAGACCTTCAGCTTCTTCAATACATTTCTCATCAGATTTCTTATTACTATAAGCTTTTTTATAAGCAGATAGTTTAAGCTTATCTTGAGATTCTAATGGATTTACTTGCATAAGTCTATGATACTCATCTAATAAATCCTTTTGCTGTTTTACTTTAGGTGTTGCAAAATCAAGAATAATATAATCTTTCCAGAATTCATCTGGTTGAAGTAAATATTCATGAATCATAGTTCCTTTTTCAAGAAAAGAAAAGTTCATTCCCTCTTCTTTTCCATCAAGCATATCACGAAAATACCTAGGACCTCTTTTAATAAACCATCCTATTGCAGAATTACTTATTCTGCTATTATCTTCGTAATAAGGAATACTAATATCCATCTTATTCTTTAACATACTCTATAATTACTTTTTCTTCTATAGCTTGTATTTCTATAGTATTATCAATAACATTATTGAACATTGCTTCAATTGCAATACGTTCATTATCTGTAACAATTCCTTCTACTTTCATACTTAATCCTCCATGTCGCTAATTACAGCTGACTCAGGAACTTCTGCTGAAGTATCCCAAACTAGTTCATCTTCTTTATCTTGTTGTAGTTCAACTTCTTTAAATGTCTTAAGCCAATCTGCTACATTATTATTGTATGCTTGACTAATAAGTTTATCTAAGAATGCTTGTTCTACTTGTTTCTTTTCCTTTTCTGTCATAATATCTAACACTACAAATTCATAATTCTTTTTAAAACTATAACAATTATTCAATCTAGAACAATTGTATCTTCCAGAATTTACGTCACTAGATCCATCATGCCAATGCCCATATAAATGATATTTACTCTTTCCAAAGGAGAAAACATCTAGAGCTTCATTACAAAATGGATTATCATGTGTTAATAGTATATCACACTGTGGTATATCTTCATAAGTATCAAATCTACTAAATGCCCATCTGTCCTCTTGAAATTCAATTGGCTTAATCCAAGGTGTACCGTAGAATTTAATATCTTCGTATGTATATAATTCATCTATAAGTATTGTTAACTTATCATCTGTTCTTACATAAATATCTTGTTTTAATTCATTAAGATATTTTCTATTATATACATCTTCAATTATAAAATCATGATTACCTGGTACTAAGATAACCTTTTTACAAGGTTGTCTTTTGACCCAACTAGTAAATCTATTATAAAACCAATGCCTAGACTGTTCAATATTTCTTTGTACAGATAAAGGCATTATATCACCGCATATACATAGTACATCACACTCAGGTATATTCTCAATGAGATTACCATGTATATCACTTATACCGCATATTTTCATGTTTATATAAGTTAAAAGGCTAGAATATATCTAGCCTTATTTGTTTTCATGCTGCATCACAACATTCGTAATCATCATCACTATATTCATTATCTTCATTATCATACTCATCATCGTATTCTACAGTATCACTAACTTTAGTTAGTATGTTTTCAGTAGAGATATTCATAATGTTTATAATTTCCTGAAGGCTAATGTCTTCATCTTCTAGCATTTTGACTTCACTCATGAAAGAAACAATATTATCCATAGAAAGTAGTTTGATATTATCTTTACAGAATTTTACTACTTCTTCTTTGTTCTTAATACCAAAATCATCAGCCAACATCGGTAAGAATGCAGCATTTTCATCAGGAGAATATCGACGTAAATAACGAATACGTGAACAGCGATCTTGCATATACTGACTAACTCGGCTTAAGTCATTGCAAGTCATAATTACTAGTTTCTGTGCAGTCTTTTCAATTCCATCTAAGAAATCTAGCATATACTCAGTTTTGAAGTTCTTTTCAACTTCATCAAACAAAACACATACTGGAGTAGTAAAGGACTTAAAAAACTTAATAAGTTTACCTTCTGGATAATCAGGATTAACTACAATAATAGGTAAACCTGATTCCTTAGCTAATATTTTTGCCATTACAGTCTTACCTGTACCTTTAGTACCAGCTAGCATTACACCAGTAGTATTTGTATTTGCTTTATTAAAATAGGTTATAATACGCTTCTTAAATATGTCATCAGTTTTAGTAGAATAGATTTTCTTTGGTAGATTTAATTCACCATTTTCCTTAAATATAGGTGAATCTTCCCATCTATTCCAACTTAGATCATATACTTTACCAGGTATTAAATCATAATCAGCACCTTTAGGTTTTGCAATTATCTGTTCTCCTATTTTAATAAATTCATTCTTTGTCATAATCTGAAAATTTAAGATTTTAATTTGTTGATTAACTCATCAACTTGTTTTTTATTCTTTACTAAATAAAATTTAGTATCTGGTTCATTCAAGCTTAAATAATACTTGAATAGTTTTTCTCTGTTTGCCCAAGAATCTGTAGCAAATCCTTTGCATTCTATAACAAAACCATCTCCTACAAAATCTGGTAAATAAGTAATAGCTCTAACTGTAGAGTTATTATATACAAACTTAGGAAGTAAAGTATATCTGTGCTGTTCATATTCAGCTGATATACCTGCTTCCTTTAGTTTCTAATATGTATAAGCTTCTAATTTAGATCGAAATACTATTCCATCTATTTCTTGTTTAGTAGCATTACGCACTTTCTTGTTTAAGACTTGTTTTAGCATAATTAATATAATGTTGCATACTATCACTAGTTATTTTAAACGTTTCAATTCTTTCAGAAAAATTACCATTTTCATCCGTAAATCCTACTGAATATAAGAAAGAATAATCTTTATTATATTTGAAAGCTTTAAACATTTCTTTAATTGAATTTCCTATAAACTTACGTTTTTTATTCCATTCAATAAATTCTCCATGCAACAATACACTTACTAATTTGATTGGAATCAATAATAACTTTCCAAGTATTAGAGCTAAATCAAAAGGTAATGCTATTACTTTACCTATAGTTTTTAATAGTTTCATTTAACCAATTTTTTATTTCTTCAAAGCTATTTGCTTTAACAGCATCAGATACATCTTTAGCTTTGAATTTTTTGTTAATAAACATTGCTTCTAAGCCTGTTTCTCGGCTTAATTTGCGACTTCTTTTTACTCCAGCAGTATCTCTATCAAATAGTATTATAATACGCTTAAAACGCGTCTTAAGTTGCTCTAATACATCTTTAGGTAGAAATGTACTTTCTGAAGATGGAGAAACTGCTGGATAACCCATTTCATGCAAACACATAACATCTTTCATGGACTTTGTGATAAATAATATATCACCTTTCTGAGGCAACTGCTCATAGCCTTGGATATCATAGTCTGTAAGATTGTTTCTCCACTTAGTATATTTATCTGCCAATGGTCTATATATTTTAAAGTTATTATAGACCTTATATGCATACATTGGATTTTCTCGTTTATAAGTACCCTTTACTATTCCGTTACATAAATAGTATTTAATACTATTTACATTGAATTTCTTTAGAGTATTTATAGAAATATTAAACTGTTTCCAGTAATTGATATCTACATCAGTAAATTCCTGACGTACTACACCAATTACTGTTTCAGTTGGCGGTATATATTGCTTAGAGCTAACGAGTTTAGTGTTATTAGTAATGTTTAACTTATCTACTATGTCAGATAGTATATCATTATATTCTGTTTTACCAGTAAATAATGATACAAATTTAATTACATTACCACATTCACCTGTTCCATGATCTTTAAAAAGTAGTTGTTTAGTACGTTTACTATAGTAAATACCAAAGGATGGATTTTTATCCTTCCTAAATGGACTATTGTATATCATACCTACTTTAAATTGACCTATATATTTTGCATATATATCATATTCTGTTACTTTAGAAAGTATCCAATCTAGAGTAATATTATCTGGGAGTTTTGCTCGCTTTCTACTATACATATGCAATCTGTTTTAGTTTGCTACTAGTCGTGGAATCGAACCACGCCTATCCAGAGATAGATTTTTATTTCTGCTGTGCAGGCTCACGCTTCCATAAATTATCTAATATCCTTAAATTGATAGTTCCATATAGGATTGTTACAAATCTTCCTAGTAGTTGAAACTATTCTTCTTTATTAAATAGTTTCGATATTCTCTTTATAGTTCGTTCTGCATCTTCATCAGTTAAAGCTTCACCTGTCTGAATGTAGATATCAGAAGTTGTTTCTTTCTTCATTGGTCTAACTGAATGTCCGTATCCCCAATTCATTTTAAATTTGGCATTCCAGAATTTAAACATCCAGTATCTAAAGAACCAAGGAGATATTGCTGTAAGTATTTGTCCTTTAATTAAAGGATCTTCAAACTTCTTAATTATAACTTCAACTCCAAGAAATCCTATAGGTTCTCCGTTAAAATAACCAGGATCTTCATTATCTGCATATGCAGATATTTGAACACGATATCCTTGGGATTCTAGCATATCTATTATTCTCATAGCAGTATATGCACGAATCATAAGATTTTCAGCTGAACACCAGCAATTCTCACATATAGAAATATGAAGTTTAACGAACTTACCAGTACCTATACCATGTGTAGGTATTCTTTTCTTTAGGCAAGGTAGACCTTCTATGTACCGATCAAAGTTCATATCATCTCCATCAGAATCATCGTACTTATATTTATGTTTACGACCTCCTAGATTTATATCCTTTTCTATTTTCTTTAGATTATCTAAACCTTTGGTATAACTATATTTAGAATCATATATTTCTGCTGTAGATAATCCTCTAAAACTAGGATCATCGTTACTTTCAATATCATTTATTTCAGCAGGATCACCTCCTTCAATATTGTCACATTCTCTATAAAATTCATCTAATGAATTTATATTAATATTTAAATTCAGTTTTTTCATTACGCTGCTGTTTTAAGTTCCATTGTTGAAGTAGAATTTGAAAAACGGTTACGTATAAATTCAATTGTTGAATTAACACTTTGTTTAGTTTTATTTTCTTCTACTTTTTGAATATATTGTTTTACTATATTCTTTTCAGTATCAGACCAGTTAATAATAAGCATATCTTTCCAGTCTAGCATACCTACTTTCTTCATCTTTTCTGCTGCTTGAATCATACGAGTAGAAGCAATACGACGTAATGAATTTATTTTAATACAGTTGCGTAGTAAATAAATATAATCTACTACTTCGTGATCAAATTGTGACTCATATTTAACAGAGTAATCTACTTCAATTATTGCTCCAGTAAAACGGTCAATTGTTGAAGCGTCTAATTGGTTATTAGCAACATACTGACGATCTGCTCCATTACCAAAAGTATTTGATGTAGCAATAATGATACATTCAGGATGTCGTAAAACAGTACCGGTAGTAGTCTCTATTTCACCGTTTGCCAATGCTGCATTAATAACCTGTGCTACAGATGGATCGAGCGCAGTCATCTCATCTATAAGGATTATTGACTTCTTAGCATAGAATTCAGCAAACTTAGTTGCTTCACGAGTAGGATATTTATATCCTGTAAATTCTGTTGCAGAAGTACCAATACCACAAGAGATACATAAGTAAGGAACATTTAGTTCTTTAGCTGTATTACGAGCTATAGTTGATTTACCACAACCAGCTGGACCAACCATCCAGATATTATTCATACCTGCTTTAATTAGATTTTTAAGCTTATCTTCTGGTTCTAGTGAACTAAATGAAAATTGAATTTTCTTCAATTCTTCTTTTTCCTTTTCTTCTTTCTCTTTCTTTTCAAATTCTTTTTTCAATTTGTTAAGTAATTCTTTGATTTCTGTTTTACTTCCAAATTGCTCTAGTGCTTTTTTCTCTATTTGTTTCTTTTTTTTAAGATCTGTTATATTAGCTATTTTAATAGCTCCACTACACACTTTGTACTCTCGTCCAGTACAATCTGTAATAGTATATTCTCGATATTGCCCTTTCTTTCCTTTTACTTCTGAAGTTAATACTAAGAAAATACCTTGTTGTGCTTGTTGTTTTCCTTTAGAATTATTATATTTTATACTACCATAAAATCTATTTCCAGGCTTTAAATCATGAACATCTGTATTATGATTAACTAAGGTGCTATCTTCATATATATTGTCTTCTTGATTTTCAATTTGTTCATCATGCTCTGTAGCTTCAGATGCATCAGTATCTTGAGTTTCTGTAGTTAAATCTTTAGGATCTTTTAACTTCTGTTCTTTTGCACTAGACTTTGCAGGTTGATCTTTTTCTATATCTTGAATATGTTCTATTTCTACCATGATGATTTGTTTTAATGATTAAAAAAGAATAAGGGTAGCTTTTACACTACCCTTATTTATTAATAATGATCTACTTTATATTAAAATGGTAGATCGTCTGTTTTATCTGTAAAAGCTTGTGTATTAGTAGTAGATGAAGTTGCACTAAACGGGTTATCGTTTTTTACTTCTTTATCTGCTACAACAGGCTTTGTAAATTGGTCAATATTTAGCATAGTAATAGAAGATGATTGACCTTCTGGCAATTCCATAGGCTCAATAAAAGTATACTTAGCATAATTAGGCAAAGTAGTATATCCTTTATCATTATATACTATTTTCGCTCTAAGTTTTTTACTCTTATCTACTTTGTTCAGCATATCAGTAATCCACTGAGCAAACTGTTCAAAGCTTTCACCATTAAAGTCAAGTTCTTCATCCTTATAGTAACAGTTAAGTATCTGCAACATACGAGAATACTGCTTATCCATTTTTGTCTGGAGTTGTTCTTCTGTAGTTACAAACCCACCAAGTGTAGGTTTCCACTCTGTATGAGTTAATGTTGCTCCATCTTTCTCAAAAACAATTTCTAAGAACTGATTACCATTAGGAGAAACCTCTGTTTTTACACTCTTCAATACTACATTTTCAATAATACCAGCGGGAATATACTTAATATCACTTTTGCTAATACTTGCTGCACGTTCTTTACTATATGTCATAATTTCAATATTTTTAAGTTTTTAAATCAGGCTGCACACTCGTCTAAATAAATCTTATCCCAGTGAACTTTAATATCATTATTTTCATCGCTTTCTGCGATAACTATCTTCTTACCTCGTAAGTGAGGAGCTCTAGCTTCTCTTACTGAATTATCTCCACCTTCAAAAGATATAATAGTTTCATTCTTTTTGCGATAGACATAACCAACAGCATCTGCTTCTCCACATACTATATCACCTAGTTTTCCTACTAAATCTAGTGCCATTTCTGATAATTCTTCTCCTTCTTTATTAATCATTTTTTCTTTAGTATGACCAATAAGAATAAAATTATCACATAGATTACGAAACATATCTATTACTTTTCTAACTGCCATGCGAAGATACATATATCCACTACCATTTGGTAATGTACGTATATCATCTCCATTATAGGATTTACCCATTGGAGTTTGACGATATAATACCTTAGCATAACCTAGACACATTTCTTCTAATCTAGTAGCATTATCTATAGCAATATATTTATAGGGCTTGTTACCAGTTTTAGCTGCTTCTTCACCAATTGCTCTAGATATATTACCTAAGTCTTCAATGGTACGAGCTTGAATAGAGAGAGCTTCTAGAAACTCTGAACCTCCCTCTAAGTCAATTATAAGACAATTATCAAGCTTAGATAATAATGTAGTTTTACCTGATTTTGGTTTACCAAATAGGATTAAAAATCTTGGATTATTAACCTTTGGTTTGTTTTTCTCTTTTGGTAGTATTAACATATTAAAATAGGTTAATGCTTTACCTGTGAGATTCTGAAATTATCTGACAAAAAATGAAATTTTACACAATGTAAAGTTATTCGTTATTCATTGTTGAGAATATTGTTAACAGTAGTACTGTTACTAATATTAATAATAACATTTACTATATTATTTTTATCTGCTTTGCGATAGTTATTCAAAAACAGACTAGGATTATCAATAGGAATGATTGTATAACCAATTTGAATAAACTTCTGGTAAATACGTACAGGTTGACCCATGTAAGTAAAATCGTAACCACGATCTTCTTCATAGTCTTCCATGATCTTAGCATATTCTGCTAGTCGTTTCAATGCTAAATCAAATTCTGAAATAGCATCATATTGACGCAACTTAAATGCTCGATTTGCGAACGGACATGTAAGTGAATTATCATATGAACATGTCGGTCGATAATATTTTTTATTGAATGCAGAGAAATGTGCATTTCGATTGCATCCAAAACATAGCAAGTCTTCAGGACCTGCATATGATATACTGTATTCCGGATCTTCCGGAGTGTGAATTCCATACCATTTAGCAAACGGTAAGCGGTTTTTAACTTCGTTTAATATACGATTTTTCAAAGAACCCTGAGGGTCAATATTTTGTTTCGGAAGTTTAATTGTAAAACCTTTCATAATCAGCCTTTTTTAATTTGTTTAAATACTACTTTTTGTTCTTCAGCACTTGCAGTATTTGTTTCAATTAGATTGCCATATTGAAGTTCGTTTTCAAATTCTAATATACATGGTTCACCATCTCTTACTTTTAAGAAATGCATATAAACCTTATTTTTTACAGGTAGACGACGTACTCCATATATAGCTAGATTAAGTATCTCTGGTCTATGAACAGCAATAACAAAATCACTAGCTTGAAATATTGCATCAGATGCTGATAAATCACTTCTCATTGGGAAGTGAGTACTTGGATTATTAATTCTATCAGGGCTTTCAATATTACGATTCATCTGTGAAAGCTGTATTATACTAGTGTTAGAAAGTTTTTTCTTCTGTATAAACATTTTCTGTAAATCGACTATTGTACTTCTTTCTCCACCTTCTCCATTTACTAGAAGAACGTGGTCTAATACTACTATTAGCCAACGACCGTTAGCTACAGTATTATGAAAGTAATCTATAGTATTACCTATTTCTTCTACATTACATACTTTATCAACAAAGTATATATTGTATTTCTTAATGGTTTCAGCTGCCGATTCAGCTCTTAATAAGTCTTCATCGCTAAGTGTTTCTACTGAACTATACAATTCAGATACAGTTTTCTTAGTTTTATTACTTATTACACGACCAACGTTTCTGTAGTCTACCATCTCTAAACTAAAGTATAATACTACGATATCCTGATTAGGATTAAGATCAATTAAATCCATTACTAACATATTTGCAACTGAGCTCTTACCACTACCTGATATACCAGCTATAGTAAATATCATATTTGGTTCAATTCCGCCAGTAGCTTTATTGAATTTATTCCATCTAGTTTTTAATGATACTATACTATGATTTTTTCTAGCTTTAATGTAGTTTATGGATTTATTTGCTACCTGAGATATTGACTCAAAAGGTAGTATTTTAACGGCATTCTGTTCCGTATTCTCCATAACTTACAGGTGTTTCAGATTCATAACTCATTTGCTCTTCAATAACCTCCCACTCATGTTGAGTGAGCCATTTCCACATCGTCTTCATATAACCTATTTTACCAGTTATCATTTTGTTTTCAATTTCATATTGAAGACATTGAAGAAGGTGTTCATGCATTGCTCTAGATTTACCTACGATACGATTATATTCTTTACGACACTTATTTATATTAGATCGTAAAAAACCTTTAGTACCATCTGGTCTTAAAACATACACTGGAAATACTTCATAGAACTCATCAAACCATGTCTTATCTTGTTTTACACTTGATAATAGTTTTTCTGTAGGACTATAAATTTTATTATCTCCTGAAGTAGTAAAGGAGATAAGGTCATTGTCGATTAACTCTTGTATGTCGTTTTCACTTATTCGGCTGAGAAACTTGTGAACGTCTTGATTATTACTTTGATTATCATTCAACACAAGAGTTAAAAATACTAACTGATTAATTGATATTTCTCCAAAAATATCTAATAATGTTGTATCTAATTCTAGTATCATAATATAGTACTTTATGAACTAACTTTTGATACAATCTGGAAATATTTGTTAAAACAACGTTAGTTGTCTTGGTTTTAATTCTTCAATGATCTTTAACGCTTCCTTTAAATAGTAGCGATAATTGATCTTTCTTTCTTCTATAGGTTTATTATCAAATTTATTTAGTATAGTAACACCAGATGCAGTAAGTAGATTAGTATAGTCTACTCTAGTACCTTTAGTTATAATCTTTGAACTATAAGGTAATATCTGTTCTACATTAGAATTATAGTAAAACTGATTTGGATCTGTAGTTATTATACTTTCTCCTGTTTTGAGACATACAAGATATTGCGGTATCTCAACATCTCTGTTTACTATTTTACATTTATATAAATAAGGACCATTAGTAGATGCATAGAATCTATTGATTCTTTGTATCAGTTCTCCATTATATTCTACAGAGAATTTCTTATCTACTTTCTGGTAAGTAAGGAACTTCTTAATATCTTTACAATTGTAGATAGTATCTTTTACAGGAATACCATCAACAAAATAATCTCTAATAGCTTCTGGAATAATCTTTGCAGACATTCCCTTACCAAGTAAAACCTTAGTAATGAACATACCTTTTTCTTTAATATAATCATCTTTAATCATATCTAAAGAAGCATAAGGCTTTTTCTTTTTATTTAGAGCTTTTTCTGGTTCAGTTTCAAACAATTTCTTCATTGCTTGATAACCTTCTTTTACAGCTATATAATCATTAATAGCATACTGATACATAGCTTCAAAACGATCTTCCTCAAGGGTTAGTCTCGTTTGTTGTTCCCATTCCTTACATATACTTTGTAATTTTTCATACAGATTCTTCTTAAGAAGAACAAATAAACCATCTGTATTTGCCTGTACTATTCTACAGCCAATATCAGATAATCTTTCTGCTAACATAAGTAATAGTAATTGTCCGTTTATTCTAATCTGCATTACTGCGAAAGGACTATAACAGAAATTATGTTCATTCTGTAGATTACCACTAAGACCGTTTAATGCTAATTTAAGCGTTTTATCTTTAGTCTTAATACCATTATGTTTTGCTTCTATTCGTTCATCTTTAACTTGATTATAAACTTCTAGAAATTCAGAACCCAAATGTTTTGGGTAGAATTTATACTCTATTATCATACTGGGATACAGAGATGCAACATCAATATCTATTAACATTTCATCTTCCTTAGGAATAATTATCTCAGGTTTGTTTTCAGAGTGAATACCACCAACTCCTACAGAATATTTTAATCCTCTAAATACAAATTTGTTTTCGTATCCTTTTCTACCTGGTGATACTATCTGCTTTTTCATATCAGATAGTACATTACGAAGTATGGGATCTTTATATTCTATATAAGGCAATATTACTTTGTTTAGGTCTATAACATCTGCTGGGCTTCTCAAGTTTTTAATATCCCACCATGTTAAACCAGTCTTTTCAAGATATTTCTGCGTTAGAATTTTCATTCCAATGTTTACTCCATCTTTACTTAGTACTCTTACTTTATATTCATCTTCGATAGCTATTCTTAATTCTATATCTTCAGAACACAGATTTAATAATTTTTCAGTAGAATTAACGTCATTCACATTATACTCAATCATCTCTTCTATTCTATCTTCTTCTAGAAACTTATTAAAGTCTCCATTGAATTCTAGAACATTAGGATATTGCATAGTTACTTGCATTTCCTTCAATCCAACACGTAATTTCTGTGAATATAACATAGTAAGTATATCAAATGAATCATACCATACTTGATATTTCCATTTTTTCCATGCTTCTATGTTGTCATCTGCTTGAGATGTTGTTATAGTTCTACTTAAGTTAAAGACACTATCACATATTCTTAAATATGTTTTCTCTTTAAGTACATCACAATAATCTATTATATAATTAATAATAGGATTATCATAATGCAGATTATTATATCCTGCAAAGATTTTGTCTGAATCAATTTGAGTTTCAGTAGTATAGATATCTCCAAATTTCAGTGGTACACTAATACTTGGTGCATGAAAGAAATTAACTAGTTCTACTAATTGATTTCTTCTACAAGATATCTCAAACTTATGAAACTCCCCTGTTTCAGTATTCTTTGCTGTGCAATGAAATACATTAGGGAAAACTTCAATATCATAAACATATACTGTTTTTCCTCTTATCTTCATAGCGTATAAATTTGTAGTGATTCTGCTCAGACTCGAACTGAGATTTAAATTTTAGAAGAATTTTGTTCTATCCCTTGAACTACAGAATCTAGAGGCAGGATTCTTTATAGACTATCCTGCTAAAAGTCTGTCGCTCTACGCTGCTTGCTTTATCTCTGGCAAATGTTTAGCAAAGCATTTCTTTTCTAAAGTTGCTCTATCTACTATCGTAATAGATTCATAGTTACTATATTTATCGGATAACTTTGTATTCAATTTAGTAACTACTTCAGTAAGTTGTTCAATAGGTAGATTAGAGTAGCTTGTCTTAAACTCTTTATCGTTTGTAGTAGCTATAACTACTTTATACGGTCTTTGTTCTAAATACTGTAGCTTCTTAGACATCTTGAATTCTTCAAGTTGTTTAGCTACTTTCTTAATTTTCTCTTCGTGAGCTGCTTTATAAGCTTGTTGTTTAGCAATACGTTCTGCTTTATTGCTACCATATAGATTCTGTACCAATTCTTTATGGTAACCAGAATAAGGACGTTCTTCTAATAACTGTTTTTTATCCTTCTTATCAGATACCTGTGTAGGTTTCTTAGGAATACTAGCTATACCTTCTTTAGTTTCATGATACTCCTTTCGTGCATTAGTAGCTTCAGGAGTCCACTTATAAGTATATACTTCTCTACTTACTATTTTATCATGACGACGAGTAGTTACAAATTCCTTTGTCATAGGTTTAATATTTTCTGACAAAGATATTCCTTTGCTACACATAGCTTTATAATCTGAGGATTTAGTTAATCCATAACGTTTCTGTAAGTTTTGCTGGTATTTAGCATTTTTCTTATTTCTAGTTTCTTGATTCATAACAATTGATTTTAATAGTTAAAAACTAAAGGAAGCTAAATAGGTTAATGTTTTAAGATTTCCCGTACGTACTTTCCCTATCGCTTCCTTGTTATATTTTAAGCAGCTAAGCACATTGGAGCAGCAGAATCATCAAATTCTGTTTCTTCGTTGAACTTAGTAAGTTTCTCTTTTAATTTCAGAATCTCTAAATCGAGTTCTTTTATTCGTGCTTTAACCCAGTTTGAAGTTAAAACTTCAGTCTTATTTAGAGCTTTTTTACCTTTCTTAGATTTAAGAACAGGATTCAAAGTTCGTATACGACTTAGATGTACTTTCATTTCTTGCAATTCACATAGTTTAAATACATCCAATTGATTACAATCAGCTGGTAAATCACTAAATTTCTTTATACCCATATTGATACATAGTATCTTTAATTTAACAATTACTCGATCATCTGTAAGACCTTTGATTGTATTATAAAGTTCTTTCAAATCGTAAGTACGCTGATAATTACGATTTACTACATTCTCAATAGAAATAATATTCCAATACTTAGTAATATCTGCTGATAGTTTATCACGCTGTTCAATAAATTTATTTGCTTTCATATATACTTGATTTTAATAATTTGACAATTAGTTAATTACATAGTATATTAGAAAGTCTACCTGTGTAGTTAATAGACTGATCAAAGTCTAATAACTTAAAATATCAGCTATCTTCACAGACCGCTGATATGAATAACAATAAAATTAAGAAATAAGACAGACAAGATCAAAGAGTTAGCGCCTCTGTCACATCTCGATACGGCATCCGATTCTTCTTCTCTCGGCTTTCCAACACTTAGTTACCTTAGTAACATTATCAGAGGCAAGTAAGTAAGAGTATATACGAACCCAACCAAATGTATACACTCTTACTGATTTTATGTTGATTTTCAATTATTTTCTACTTAATACGAACCCAACCAAATGTATATATTCGACTATAAATCTCCTTCAACATGTAAACTGACGGGTATTCTTTCATACCCAAAATCTATGCAAGCATTTGCTACCCCAACCATTTTGCGTCGCTTGCTGTTATTACCCATATTTTTATCAAAGTCTGGGTCGTCTTTTGTAATATCGTAGGTCAATTTCAATGGACTGTTTTCATCAAGTAATGTACAATAATACAATAATAACTCAATTACTTTTTCTTTTTCATCTTTCTTAAGTACTTTATCAATTGCTTCTGTCAGAAACCCAACCAAACCTGACTTATCACAATTGTTACTTTCTACACCTGTGATGATAAAAGCTATTCTTTGTACTAAACTAAAAAAGTCTATTACATAATAGGAATTAAACCACTTATTTACCCAACCATATTTGTGGTGTCCTATTAATACTGTTCCATCGTATCTAACTTTAATTGTTTTGCTCCCATCCATTAGCAAATTATTTTGAATACGAGGATCAGACATAATTAGCTGTAACATCTGCAAGTGATATGAATCTATTGGCTTTTTACTTGTTGCCATAGTTTTGTGTACTTAAGATTAATTACTCGTCGATGCTCTTGTAGTAAGCAGTAGTGTCGTCCTTAGTAATCTTATTGATTTGTTCCAGAGAAGCTCCCTGATTTGCCAATTCATCAATAAAATTGTTAAGATCAGTCAAATTACTCTGATTCAACTGAGTGACAACTTCTGTTACCATCTTAACATTCCAGAACGGAGACCGTTCTCCAGTTGCTTCAAACTTCAAGATAGCATCTTGAACATCTTTCGGACCAGCTTTCAATACGATATCTACATCTGCCCGTAAATCAAACTGCAACTTTTCGTCATTATTAAACATAATAACAATCTTACCATTTGCAGTCCGCACGATATCCACGTTGAACAAATCAACAGTTTCAATCATATACTTCTTCATTGGATTTGCAAGTACAAGTCCCGGCATGTCACCAGCCATTTTTTTCTTATAATTCAAATCCAAATTATCACTTACGGGGATCGCCAACCGCCGACCAACTAAAGCACGGCTAAATGCAATTACTTTAGTACGTAACTGTGTAATTTCTTGCTGAGTAAAACCTTCTGGATTTTTGAACACGCTTTCATATTTTGTTGTTTCCATAAATTTCTCCTTTCTTGATTCCGTGGTTGATTCCACCTACGGAGTAAGTTAATACTAAGTTTATTTAAAGGTAAGCTATAGAGTTCTTTTATCTAAGTGGAATAGCATCTAATATCTATTCGTTTATTAAAAACTTAAAAACCACTTCTTGTATTCAAACAGTAAACTCTATAACGAAATTCTGCTAAGATTTGATAAGTAATCTGAAAAACTATAAGATAAGTCTTCATATTATTAATATTACTACTAGAACGTGATGTTATTACTTCACTCGGCATTCCCCGTAGGACTTTACTCATGAGACAGATGAGTCAGCCGTTCTTCATAAAATTATCAATACTAAACTATGAAAAGATATGTAATTCGACATCTGAAATCGAATGCTATGCTAGTTAATACCTAAAGAGGTACAACGGGACTCCAACGGTAGGAGATTTATACCCATCAAATAACATTATAAACTGAAAATATCTGAAATCGAATGCTATGCTAGTTTCTGATTGTTTAAAGAGCCTAACAGCAACTATAACGTGCTCTTTTTCCTATTATAGTAAGGAGTACTGCATATGATCTATAACCTACAACTGTTACTTCACTATCGGTAATACTTCTACCGAATTTTATTTTGAGCTGTTTATGTTTCAAAACACCCACTCTATAGCCTAATAGTTTATTCTAAGGCTGCGTGTACTTACGACTTTGTTCTTATTCTGCACATAACTTTAGGATTTCCACCCATCATCCTTTAATGTAAGGAATCAGCGTCACTTTACATATATTGTTGCGCAATATACTTTAAATGTTTCAAATGTCAGCAATTATATTGTACAGTCGAGGGTGGCTCGGATTTACTTTCGTCTTCTTATCACTACTCGTCCTAAAACCTACCATTGAACTTCCTCATTAGTTAAGTTAAACATGTTTATTCTCTCATAAATAGAGACTTCCTAAATAGATTTACATTCTGTCACTTCCCGTTAAGACTACTACTTAGTGCAATGCACAGATTTTTCTCCGGTCTGCTTCGTGTCCGTCTCTTAATGTGTCTGCTTCTCTTCAACCTGGGAGTAGGGCGATGCTCACTTTCACATATACTCTTAAGGATAGAGTATCTCACCTTGTGCAAATTTGATAAAACTCCAGTTATGCTTCTGGATAAAATTATTTAGTACTTCTAAGCTTTATGTCTTCCACTTAGTATTGAAATAGTGTTATTGCGCACTTCATCCGCTAGTTATCTTTATATTCCTGTTGCAAAGCACTCTAGGTTTATACTCAGATAGATAACAACTGAGTTTATTATAATATTACTTGAACTCACATACTCCTTATTTCCTAAAGAGGTCCGTTGCAGGATTCCTTATTTATTAATATTGGATCATTGCTACTCAGCCAATAGGCACACAATCTACTACTCACTTTATCACTCTATCTCTCTATACTGGAGTGTATAGTAATACAAGCTTAGGATTAGTTATGAACTGGTATCATAACATTGTGCATAGGCTTTACACCTAATCCAGGTAATCTATCAATATTTTTTCAATAAGTAGTGCTATAATATTATAATTAAGTACCTTCATATATACTATCTCTAAACTTATTAAGTTACAATATAACTGTTTAGATAAGTATAGAACACTATACTGACATTTTTATATGGTCTGTGCCATAAAGGGGAGTTTGGAGCTACCCTAGAGCGTTATATGCTCGATAATGTTCAGCACGTAGTCTTGGACACTACGATTTGTTGGGCATCATCGTGTTTATTACTCCTTCTTGATTCAAACTATGATAAGTCTGCGAGTAACTTAAGAGGATTTCGTTCCCCTTGTACTGTTTAATTTTGTAGACTGCTCTCTACTAATTGCGTCTTCTGTTTCTGTCTCCAGTCGGTTCTCACCAAAAACAAGAGGGTTGTACACGCTCTCCCTCTATCTTATTGCCTCTTCAGTTTATAGATAGTATATAAACACAATAAGTTATTATACTTTCAGTAGTAGCCTATAGTTGTAGCTATACTCTATTCCTACTAATATTCTGTACTATCTTAATTTTAAGAAAGTAATCTAACCATTTACTTTCTAATCCTTTGATTTAGACATCTCTGGATATACACCATTATAGCTCTATAATCGCATTGGCTGTTCTAGTTGCGACTCAGATTCATCTTCTCTGATTGTTGTTGTTTCAGTCTTTGGAGAATATCCGTACAAGTGGTTTTATTATCTTTAACTGATGGCAGTTCTCTTACCTTAATGTATTTAGGTACTTCCTTCTCTACAATAGAAGTTAGATAGATGATACTGTCTTTCTTTTTGATTTCAACATTGATATTTTGTTCTGGGTTGCTTTGTCCATTTAATTTTATAGCGTTATTGTTCAAATTAATATCAATATTAAAGTCTTTTGTCCGAGGTACATCTGTGAACTTCGGAATCACATACTCATGTGCGGTGGCAGTATTCGTATAGTTAGTTACAAATCCTACATATCCACCGAAAGCTAGCATTGCTAGCGTAAACAAAACTGTTGGTTTTTTACTCATTTTGATAATGCGTTAGTTGTTACTTTTTAGTAGCATACGCAGATTTCTCAATATAGAAAGTAAGAGGATTCAAAGAGGTTGATGTGTACAAGCTAGATACTTTCTGCATTACTTGTTTCAACATCTTGTCATTCATTTCTGCTCCATAAGCAATCCGTAGATTGTTTACAGTCTTTATTGCTGAAATGTGTTTACCTTTAAGATTCAGACCCTTGATTTCCGGATATACAAGTTTGTCTTCATCTTTACCTTCATTGTTAGCAGAAGTAATAATACGATTGATCAGATCGTCATTAGTTCCACTAATTAATTGAGAATACCGTTTTGCTTCTTCTTCGTAATTATTGTTTTTTGCAGTTTCATCAGTAATCTTCTTAGCTAAGAATACTTTCACAACATTAGCAACTTGCGCATCGTTGTATGTTGTTAATTGATTCTTAAGCCAAGCATGAGATGCTAAAACTGACAAATTACCTGTTAGGTTACCCCAAATAGCATTTGCACAACCCTCAAGCAATGTAGCATTCCGTCCTGCTTCTTTCATCTTAAGCAATACAGTTGCTAATACTTGTGCTGGTTCTGCATTTTTATCAAGCTTATAGGCTTCCCGTGCAAATTCAATCATATTTGCTACATTCTTACCTATACCTCCTGATTTCTGCTTGTGCCGCATGTTCATAATAGTACACATTGCCGCTACTTTCTGTTCATCAGTGACACATTCTTCGGGTTTTGGCATTTCCTGAGTCTGCGGAACTTTAGCGTCTTGCTCTAAAGCTTTTTGCATTTCAGGATTTGTCTTTGCGACAGCATCTTTGAAGTTAATCTCGAGCTGTCCATCAGATGTTTTGCTAGGAAGCAAATTAACACCGAGGAACAAAGAAGCTGTTTCATTCAAATATGCAAACATTTCTTCGTTCACAGTAAAGCCTTGTTCTTTTGCATCATTCTTGAATTGGTCATTCCATTTCTGAATCAATACAAACATCATAAGGTCTGCCTGTTTTCCTGTTGCTTGATACATTGCCCGATCGTCTTTAATCTCTTCACGGCGTTTCAGAATTGCATTCATCAAATCTACTGAGTGATTTGCATCAATTCTGTCACTGTTTTGAGTTACGATATTAGGCGCAGGAGCTGCTGCTGGTTTAATAGTTGGAGCACTGCTGATGTCAATTTCTTCAGCTTCTACTTCTTCTATTTTTTCCTTCTTTGGCTTCTGCTGTTTAGGTTTCTTTTCAGTAGGTGTAGATTTAGGATCTTCCTTCTTTGGCTCCTCAACTGGCTTAGTTTCAGGAACTTCAGCAGGAATAGGATTCTTAATTCCTTCCTTAATCCGTTTGACGTCAATTCCGTCTCCCTCCTTTACATTAGATACTGGGAAGAGAACACTAGTAGTTTCACTAGTTTCATTGTTCTTCCACTCGGCTTTGATATTTTCAATGCCTTTACTGTCTTTCTCAATCTTAAGAGAAAGTAGACTCATATACGGTGATTTTGTGCACAACATATGAGTTTCATATGCTGATTTACCCATTGGAGTCTGATAGACACCACCTTTCTTTCGTTCAGCTGGTTTCTCTTCAGGCTTCTTTTCTTCTGGTTTAGAATCTTCTACTTTTGTTGTTTCTACTTTAGCTGAAGCTTCTACTGCTTCTTTAGCTTTTTTCAAAGCTTCTAAATTTCTTGCTGCTTTTGCACTTGGAGTCTTTCCACCTTTATTTCTTTTTGCCATATTGATTATGTTTTAAATAAATTAATAACTTAACAATTAATACACTTAAATTATGAAATTAAGTGCAGTCAACTGTCATCTTCTATCTCTGCATTGTTAGGCATGGTAGGTATATCTTCTCTATCAGTTGTTACTAACGTCTCACCTCCGTCTTCCTGACCCATTTCATAAGATTGGTTATCTACTGTCCCTACAAAAGCAGTAGAACCTTGAGATGTGGGATTAGGAGCCATAGTAACAACTAACTCTTGAGAAGGAGTATCTGAGGTATTTGCAACTACCTTTTTTACTCCAGTACCTACAACAAAGCCTAGTAAAAGTACGCATACTAAGAATACGTACAAACTAGCACTTTTACACATTCTAGAAATGATAAAAGATGCTAATGCTCCTAAAAGGAGTAAACAAAAACTAGTCATATTGTTGAAAGTATTTGTTAATAATCTGTTTTCTGTTTAAGTTTTTGTCTTGCTTTGTTTAAATCACCTTTTACAGCTAATTCATTCATTGCAAGCTTACTGGCTATCTCTTTATAAGACATACCATCTATGCGAGCGTTGATTAAATCTCTATATTTCTTCTTAAGAGTAGGTATAGCTTGTAAGACTATATCTAGTTTTTCCTTTAGAATTAAATCTTCTTCAGGACTTCTCTCTAAAGCAGATAGTTGAATTGGATTTTCATCCTCATCAACATAGTTATTTAATTGCTCTTTTTTGTTTCTACGTATATAGTCTATTGATGCATTAACAGCAATAGTCTTTAACCACATATTAAATGAAATATGTTGAGTATACATAGATAATTTCTCATAAGCTTTAGTAAATACTACTGATGTTAAATCATCAGCAACATCTGTATTCTTAACTACACTCATAATAGTATACCAAATATCAGTTTTATACTTATAGTATAACTTACTAAATGCTTTCTGAGAACCTTGTTTAGCTTGCTCCACTAGATCTATTATTTCTTGTGTCATATAGCTAAATTTTAGTGGATTGTAGTTAACTCAATAACTACAATCCTTAAATTCAGAAGGGAAGTTTTATGATTTCTTTACAGTAATAATTATTTACTGCTAGACATCTTTTATAGAATACATCTGAGATATGTTCTCTCCATTCTTCTTTCTCTTCTTCATTGAGAGGATATGCCATTTTCAATGACATATTAATAGCAATCCTTACTCTTACTAATCTAGTTTGGAGACTTAATATTTTATCTTCTAACAGATTATTAAGAATATCCATCCATAGTCTTCTATTTATCCACTTATTGATACTTAGACAAGTGTTACTAGTAACTATCTTAGATTTTAAATCAGGTGGTATATTTGCCCAATCATCTAATACACTATCTGCATATCCTAATACTTTAGTATCAAAATTTGCAGAAGATATAATCTTATCTAAAGTAAACCTATAAGGTTCCTCTAATTCAGCATTGAGTGCTTCAATAAGTCTCTTAAAATCGCTCATTATGGTTCTCTGTTTAGTGCTTTACAAATTACAGTGAATACATAGTTAGCTTGAGACATTTTTAGGCTGTATTTCTTCTTTAAATGCAGTCTAGTTCTTACTTTAGCTTGTTCTATACCATATAATGGTAAAGTTGATTTATAGTAAGCAATACCTTCTTCGATGATTTTATCTTTTCTAGAATCTTCACCTAAGCCTTCTAGAGTTTGTAAATCACCAATACCTACATTATCAACTACTTCAGTAATAGATGGTAATGCAAATGTATACTTTTCAGGATACATCATAATATCTACTACTTCAGGACTGTCTTTAGTAAGATCTTTAGCTTTACCATTCTGTTTAAAGTAATTAAGATCAATTGCACCTACTACTTCTAATAATGGTTCTACTCCGCTTAAAAGGAGTAATACATTAGTTTCTGGACCTTGTGCGATCCACATACCTGCTTTTAACATAATCCTTTTGTTTTAAGTATTTTGATAAATTCGTTTTTGAATCTTTTTACTACAACTGCTGCATCCATTGGACTAATGTTGAATTCAGAAGCTACTTTCTTTCTGAATTCCATCTCTCCACTGCATTGCTGCATTACTTCTTGTAGTCTTTCTCGCTCTCCTGGTTCAGTCCAGCGAACATATTGAACAATTTCCATGTTAATTCATTTGATGTTCAAGATCTTTGATTTTATTATAGATGCCTACCCAATATATCAAGCCCTCTTTACTTTTTTCAGCTTTAAACATTTCATAGATTTTGCATCTATTGTATCCGACTGTAATGTTATGTACACCACGTCGCCAACCTCTACCTCCCTTCATTACTGACGGAGTTGCTTCATATACATACTCAATGAACGCAGTAAGTTTACGTTCTCTTGTAAGAACAATTTCCCAAGTCTTAGGCAATTTATTCCTAATAAAACCTCTTAAGCCTTTTTTATTCATGTTTATATTTAAATATTTTTGAATTATTTCCAAATTCAAATTTAATCGTATAGATACCGTCTTTAACAGTTGCTTCATTAAGTGTTATTCTGATTCTACTCATAAAATTATTAAGATAATAACTAGTATTAATATATCGTGCAACTATCTCATAATAGTCTCTTCTATCATTACCACTAATACTCGCTTTTGCATAATAATCATGTGTACTACACGCTAATATATCTGTACTTATTGTTAATAATCTATAAAGCTCTTTTTGTATAAAGTCTAAGATTTCTGCTTGAGTATTGAATCCTTTTTCTTTACTCTTTTTATGCCGACCACGATTCATAAGTAGTTTCTTTAATTAAAGATCTAAGTCTTTCTATAGCTGCCAACAGTGTATCTATTCTTATTACTACTTCTGTATCTCTAACAAAATGTTTAATATGTTTCAGATTAGAAATCATGCCTGCTAAAAGCATAAGAGATAAGTTCCTTCGACTTGCCTTTAATTGATTTAAAGTCTTTTTCATCTGCAAAATGTTTTTAAGTATTGTTCATAATGTTTCTTTTCGTTTATTGAAGCTAAAGCGTCTAATTGATTATAATTCTTTTTAGTTAAGATAAAATCATAATCTAATAATGCTTCTTTCAGATTGTAAAATACATTATAATCAAACAAATCTTGGTCAGTTATCTTAATTTGTTCAATGAGACCTGTTTCAAATATTGCTAACAATCTTAAAGCATATTTATTATTACTTTTAATCGCTAGTCACAATCCTTTTTCATTTTTACTGTAATTTAAAGGAATAATTGATACTTTGTTATAGTTTATTTTCATACTCTAAAATTTTCTTTATAATATCTTTTAATGATTCTTATTACTTCATCAAATTCTTGTTTATTATCAAAAGTATTACAAAAAGTATAACTATTCTTATTTAAGAATATAGGATGGAAATAGGCACAAAAGAAAGTTTTAAATATTCTACTTCTTTTAATAGGAATTAAATTATCTAAAGTAATATCACTAGTTATATTTACTATCCAAGCTATATTTAGTTCTGCATCTATTTTATAGATTACTCCATAATGTTCACATGGACCTATTTTAGCTTTTATAACATCATACTTTTGTAAAGGTATTTGATCTACACCTTGCCCTAGTATTTCTGTAGGAAGTACTACAGTGCTTTTATCAATTTTAACTGGTTTAGTTGGTTCATCTTCAAATGTACTATTAATAAATTCATTTACTAATAGTACTGCTTCTGAAATTTTGTATTCATCGGTAGTTTTTAACTTAGTTGTTACTTTACATCTCATTGAATTTAAAAAATCCATTTTCTCCTTAGGAGATTTACTTTTTAATAGTTGATCTATATCCATATTCTTACTTTTAGTTTTTAATAATATTGTTCACGGAGTGGGACTCGAACCCACACTTTTAGGCATTGTCTGCTTGTGTCTAACCAATTGCACGATCCGTGACCTGCTTTTTACGACATTAGCTTAGCCGTTGACTTATCGTATCACGCTGCGATACGAGTATAGTCTGTTACAAAAGATTTGTCATTTCTGACGTTATTGACCTATTCATTACTGTTTCTGCCAATCAATACATACATACCCCCTTGTTATTATTCTATAGTGGAGGTAGAGTCGGCGAAGACTCGTCTTGCTCAGGCATATAATGACCTAACAGTCAATATACTTTTATTTCTATAGGATTATCTCCAAAACACATATTTCTTTTATCAAATGGTACATAATGAGTATATAAGAATCCTGCATCATTAAATAGTTTAGCCGTACCTATTGGTACACTAATAGAATTATTATGTTTTGGATCTATCCACCAACTTCTTTTTGTTGTTTCATGAACATATCTAACAGGTTTATTATAGAATAGATGTTCACCCCACATATCTGCTGCAATATAGCTCATGATAAATAATTTTAAGTTGTAAATATAAAGAGTTTTGCACACCTCTGCGCCTTCATATCCTAGCAGACCGGATAACGCCTCAATTAGAGAGATATACATCATACACGAGTTTTCATATATCATTGGGTTGATATAATAGTGCAATATACTCTTTTAGTAGTATAGAGAGCGATCAAACTCTCTATACTTAATATGTAATTCTAAAGTAATAGTACATACCGTTGATTATGAGCATAAAAGCATTAAATCTAGTATATAATAGCATAAAGCCGCTATTACTTTAGAATTTATAGTCTTTGACAGAATACATATTATACCAAGTGCTCATCTAGCAAGCTAGAGACTCGATTGAAATATAGACATAAAGTACTATATGTATATGTATTTTGATATACTTACTGTTTTTCGTCTATGAGACTATCCTTTATTTGTTAGCATAAAAGCATTTAAATAAAGAATGATCTATTTATAGCACATGATCAGTAGGCATAATATCCTATTACTAGCATAAAAGCATTGAATAGAACTGTCAATTCAGTTCATGTTGCCCCGAACTCCTCAATGCGACAATGCGACTTATATAGTTTGCAGGGTTCACATTTATTCTATTTAGCATAAAAGCATTTAGAATTTGGATGTTGATTAAAGATAGATATTTTCGTATCTTGAACCAAAGATTTCTTCTTTCGCTTTTGCGATAGCGTCATCTTTCTTGTCTGTAAGTTCTGAATACTTTTTGTCCCAAGCTTTGTAATCACCTGTAGATTCAAATTCAGCTTGAGCTTTCTTCAGTCCTTCAGAAAAGTCTTTCATAATGTTCTTGTGTTTTGATGCAAAACGTCCGTATCTTTCTGCTCTAGAAACAGCTTTTTCACAATCCTGAATTCTACGTTTTACTTCACGAGATTCACGTTCAAGTTGTTCTTGTTGGATCTGTTTCTTTGCTTCAGTAACTGCTGATGCTTCAACTTTACCGTCTTTTTCTTCTTGAGCTTTCATTCCAGCTTCAAAGTTATAACCTCCATCAGTTGCTTTGTCACATAACATTGTTGCACCTAACATAATTCCTACAAGGTTCATAAAATTTTTCATAATTCTTTTGATTTTAATTGTTAATAATTGATTTATTTAAGTGAATGAATAATTTTTAAAAAGTATCTAATAAACGTCTGCGATAGATTTCATCTCTTTCTTCTCGAATATCTATCTGCATTTTAATAATAATGTTTATTAGTTCTTCTTTTGTTTTCTTTTCTAGTTCTTCTTTTGTCCACATAATAATAAAGAAATAGAAAGTTATACTATCTATTCGTACGCCTTATTTGATAGCTAGCCCTTTTCCTTCTCCTGACCTTAAATAAGGTTGACCGTTGTATAGTCCGTAGGTATTAATCACCTTTAGGGGTCTGGCGTTATAACCTTCTGTGTTGATTGGATTCTATCATAACTACTTAATTAGTAATTCTTAGTTAAACAATAGCTCTTTCCCTTTTATACGGTTGCATTTTAGAATGTCTAACTCTCTTTTTAGACTGATATTCAGCTGCTTTTCCTGATTGCTTAGAACCTGGAAAATGAGATTCTTTATAAGTCTTTCCCATGATTATAACACTCTAATTGCTTGTACTAAAAGGTCAAAGATATAAGCGCATCCCTTTTTGTTGAGATACTCAATTGTAACTTCTTTTTCATCCAGCATCATTTCAATTTGTGGTCTAGTTAACTTACCATCTTCAATTAATTTCCAAAAATTGGCATTAATTGCAGCGATATTCATTAGACCAGCTGCTGTACACACAGTAATAACATCTTTCAAGATGTTTTCAATCATTTGTTTATTTGAAGAACTAGTTACAAATTTACTTGTTTCAAGTATTTCTGTATGTACTTCTGATAAACCAAGTTTTTTAGCCATAAGAGCTACTGCTGTTACAATACTTTCCTGATTGATTGATGCAGGGATTCCAATAATTACAAAGTTTAAAGATTTCATTTGATATGAATTTAAAGTTGTTTATAAATTTCTTGACTATAGTACTTACCGCATCTTTCACAGTAAGTTCTTTTAGTAATAGGAATGTTTAATTCGTTGTTATTAGGCTCATTTTTCCATTTGTGCCCATGAATTAAACATTGTGAACGTAATGCAACTTCTTTTTGCTTTTTAGGATTGTCTAATAATTCTAATTCAGCAAGTCGTTTAATGTTACTATGATAGGCTTTTAGCCTTCTGTAACTACTGATTTTCAGTTTGATTTTCTTAAAAATATTCATTCTTTCACATTTAATAGTTTTAATTATACAATATTTTGAGGACGTCTAGCTGCAACTAGATGGTTTTATCAATCTTAATTATATATTAACACACATTTTTACTGTACGCTTACAGTAAATAAAGAAGGCATGTAATAGTTTATACAATATATTGCAGTATATTGCAGGCTTGACGATTCACATCGTTGTGTAACTTCTACACTAATACAGCTTAATTGAAATACTAATTAAAATGACTCTCACTTAGTTTTAACTCATAAGCAGATATAGCTGTCAAACTAATCTTATTGGAGTACATGGTTTTAACGTCTGCACTAATACTAATCTCCTCCACCTACCTTCAGACGACAGTAATACTGCCCTCTAAAATGATTAGATATAAGCCCCACATGTTTGTCACTGATTCTCACAGTAAGGAGGCAGCTGCATCTATTCTCACGAACCAATACAGCTTTGTCTGATTTAATTTTAAAACCCTATTTTCTTCTTTATAGAATCATCTTTTTTACAAAAAATTAAAGCGGCTAAGTATTGTGAATCTGTTGCAAATAATCTAGTATTTGCTTCATCTTCATTATAATTCTCAAGCTTTTCTAATTCTTTGTTTACTCTAGTCTCAAATTGTTCTAGAGATTCATCTTCGTGTTTTAACACTAATTTTCTAATGTACTGCGGCATGTATTGAGTCACTATTAGGTTGTGGTAATGAGGATCTTGGCATACTATCTGGTATATATTCTTTTTGTATATCCATACTCCTCTTTATTAATTTATCATAAAAATCTTTATTACTAATGTAAATAGATACAATTTCATGATTTGATAAATCTGTACCTTTAGTTACAAGTATTTGAGTTAGTACTTGTTCTGGTATAACCAGAAATACACTATCTACATACTTGTCTAATCTCATGTTTTCACGCCACTGTAATACTTCTTGTACTGTTGGTGCTATTATTTGTTCAATTGTATCCGTTTCAGGGATTTGTTTTTCTTTAGGACTACGAGGTCTTGCACAACTGATAAAAATTGCTAATGCTGCTATTGCTGCAATTAGCCGAAATACGTATTTACTTTTCATTTTTGATAAATGTTGTTTAATCGTTTAACATGTTATAAATCTCTTCTACTGACTCTTTTGCTTAGAGAATCATAGTTTCTCCGTCATCAAGTTTAGTGAAGATAGCTGATCCTTCTGAATAATCTTCTGATGGAAGAATTGAAGAGATAATACTTTTTCTTACAGTGGCTGGCTTTCCTCCTGATTCATTGTCATGTAATAATAAAAATTCACTCATTTTGATAATGTTTTAAGTTAATACTAAGTATATAAATGCTATTAATATTGCATCTATTACAATTAATACTCTTGTAACTGGATGTGTTTCATACCAGTTTTCAAATTTATCCCACCATATGTCTGCTAAATCAGCTTGGTTTGATTTCTTTGTATTCATCGTCTTTATCTTTATATCCACTACCAAGTGTATATACAAAAGATAATACGCAGAATATAAATAGTGCGATTATCACTACTTTAGAGTAATACCAATAATTCCAATAATCGGTATATAACAGTCCGTACACTTCTTCATCAAAGAAATATATTCCTTGATGTTCAATAATCATCACAGCTGCAAATAATGCAGTTATGAGTCCAAATAAAAAATACATTAACTTTTGCATAATAATTATTTATTGATTAAATACTATTTGCTACAAATACTATTGTTACTACTATTGCTAATAATATTAATAAGTATACTAATAATCTGATAGTAATAACAATGCGCCAGAATCGTTTATTTCCCATATACTTTTATACTTTTCATTAAGTTTTTTCCAAAAATCATATCCTTCTTCCGTACATGCCCATGCAAATGTACATTCAATCGCCATATAAGGATCTCTTAATCTTATATAAAGATATGATAAGTTTATACTATGAGAAATTGTATACTTACTAATGTTATCTAGAAAGTTACTTAAAACTTTTTCTTTAATAAGGAAAGTAAGTAATAAATAAGGCATGTTAAGCAATATTTGCCTTCTAACTTTTTGTTGTTCTGTTAGTTTTTTCATTGATTGAATTTATTCTTCTGTGAATTTTAAATATTACTTCAGTATCACTCTTAACTTCAATAGTAAAGTAAGGAGATGATCTACTATTTAGTCTTCGTTTGATATATTTAACTACATAATCTGTAGTTAATACTTCAAATTGAAGGAAACTACGCCATTTGCCAGTTTTACCTATGTGTAGTTTTGAGTTCTTACGATCAATATTAGTAACAGGATTAACGCTACTTTGATTACCAGCTGACTTAGTTACTACTAAATCACCTATTCTAAGATTCTGAAATTGTTCTAGTGTCATTTCATATTTTTTAGTTTATTTAATTAAACACATAAAGGAGATAGCTAATACTATCTCCTACTATTTACGCATAGTTACGTTGCCACTCTTTGTTCATCTAATGACAGATGCTCAGAACTATTTTTCAAATCTAAAATAGTGAAAACTACTTCATACTGAGTTTAGATAGTGCTTACACGTTTGTACCACACACTACAATGATACTAATACTACATGTAGTTGGCTCTGCATTTACAGGCTTGCCACTGTCTATGGCTGCATTACTATTGTAGTATAAATAACTCTAAGTTAGTTTGAATACATCTTGCTAAGAGTTCATACTTTCTGATAAAGTGTTTTCTTGTTTTCATAATGTTGATTTTAATATGGTTTAAACTTAAATATTTTATTATTCCTTTCAAGTATGTTTAAATCGTTTTTCATTGCACAGTTGTTTAGTTAATAAATGACTAACCAGTCTGTGACTAACTTCTGGTTAGTCTTAATTTAATTTACTAGTCTTTACAGCGCTGGTTTTCTGTTTAGTTACTATAAAGATAATCAAATCTAGATAGTATTGTTAATCATATTAAGTAGCATTAATATTATTGCCATAAATGTTATATGATTGAGTTTCATTGATACGTTTAACATATATATATAATCATATATATTTGTTATTGTTGCGAAATCATTTTTAGCAAATGCTATTGCTATAGATAATGTAAATATTAATATAGCACAACATCCTAGTACTATTATGATTTGTGTTATAATATTTATAAGCTTTATCATACTTCATCTAACAATAATAATATTATCCACAGAATAAATTGACCAAGTACAACAATTAATGTTATAGTTGTCATTAAATTGTTTTTTTGTCTTTTATCCATATATGTTGTTTTTTTGATAAAAATAAGTTTAGAAAGTTGCTATAATGATGACTCAATTGGAATGGAACGGTAGACATAGCTCTCACAGTTGTATTGCAAGAGCTATATATTAAAGTCTACTCATCATCATCATCATTGCTAGTTTGTTGAGAATTTTCGGGAGTTTGTACAGGATTACTAACACTTTCATTAGCTTCTGGTTTGTTTACACGTTTCTCGTACCAATATGAACCGTTAGCAATGTTTGCATTTGCGTTCCTCGTAATTACTTCAATATAGGTTCCTCCGTTAAGGTTATCGTCCCACTCATTCAAGTCCTTATAATCAGTAATTTCTCCTGTTTTTTCGTCAACAATCATTTCAAGACGTGAATACCCAACTGCATTAAGTTGTGTTAATTCCTTTTGTTCACCATTTGCATCAGCGTAGTAAATTTTACTTACACCTAAAACCTCACTAACCGGCAAGGTTTTATATACCAACGGCAATGAAAATTCACAATCAGATAACTTAACGACTTCTCCCTTCTTCGTTGTAAATGTTTTTGAATCGCTTTCCATACATTTAATAAATCGGTCAAGATTTTTCTTGTACGCTTTCGCGGTTTCATCCTCAGTAGGAAACAAACACTTAACGAGATTAATGTTTCGTATTGCAGCCGCTTGGGGATTCAATACCTTAACACCCCCAATCGTAATGAATGTAGGTGCGTCCTTAGCTCCCTGTGAGTAACTGAATGTACACACGTAAAACTCATCGCCATTAGTACGAGTTCTTCTTTCTGCTGAAATCAATTTGCTTAACATGATTTTTTTCTCCTTTCTTGATTACTTGTTACTTGTGTGGAATAGCCCAACAGATACAAGCCCGTAGGGGTGTTCCACTCCGATACAAGGTAGAGGGGTGTGAATTTTTGCTGGTTCCCACACGCAGATTTCTTCACCAAAAAAATTTTTTATATATTTTTATTTTAAATAATGTTAAAAAATAGCTATTAAACTTAAATAAATATTCATAATAAATGTTAATAATAATAACTATTATAACTAAATATACGTTACTGTATACAGTAGATACAGTTAAATACAGTATGAATACAGAAGATATATTAGAAGAACTAACTAAAGTAGATGATGTAAGTCCTATTACTTTAGATTTAATCTTTACTTATTTATGATAACATTAGCAATTATATATGTAGTAAGTATGATAACGATGATATATAGTTATACTACTGCTCCAGAAATAAATAATGAAGAATGAACTACTACTTTATAAGACAAAAAGATCAATAGTATTCTAATTGTCTTTACTTAAGTAAGATAAGTAAAAACTATAAATTAGACGATAATTATAGATCGTTTACTTTACCAGGACAAATAGAATACACATTCTCAGAAGAATTATACAAATAGTTTAAAAAAGAAATAAATACAGTTAAATGACAGAATTTACTGCACTATGTTTAGTAGGTATGTTAGGGTGTTTAGCCTACATAATACTGAATAAACTAACAAAATAATTGTGCCCTAAGTACACGGGATCGTAGTACATTCCACGCTTAAAGAAGTTACCTATAGGTAGAAGCGCACCCGGGAATCCTAATCGTAAGTAGGCTCAGTTTAGCTACCTTTCTGGCGGTCTTTGAATAAAAAAGGTAGCCCCCTAAAACGGTATTACTATGGAAAAGAACGAACAAAAAAAAGCAGATAGAATTGAGTATGTTTTCAGAAATAAAACTTATATAGCTACTCCTGAACTTAGTAAGGGTTGTTGTGTAGGTTGTGCATTTGTTAATAATATGAACTGTGCAAACTTTAAGGACAGGATGAACATCTGTCATAAAGGTTATATCTTTAAGCGTAAATTTAATCATATAGATGAGTAACCTTACTTTACTTACTGCGTTAATAACAGTATTAAAATAAATATTATGGAAGATAAAGTACTAGAAACAGTGGTAAACGGATTGGAATATAGTTTTGAAAAAGATATATTAGTAAAACCTTTAGCTCCTATTATGATTACTAAAGAATATACAGAGCAGATTCCTACTGGAGAAAAAGATGAAGAAGGTTTTAATAAGTATGAAGTGAAGACTCATACTAAAGAAGTTGAATCAGATTTTGCAAAAGGTATTGTTCTATCTATTCCAACCAGTACTGATAGTACCATTAAGGTTGGTGATACTATAGTATACCCGAAGAAATTTGCTAAAGACTTTGATCTATTCAAAGACTCACAATTAGTTAAACCATACGACGTTGTAGCTAAAGTCGTTAAATAAGCTATCATAATACCTTGTTGAATAAGTTACCCTGCTATCAAAGCAGGGTTTCTTTTTGTCATTACTTTACTAAACCTTAATAAATGTTAAATATTTTAAACACTTTTTATATTAATACGTTTAATGAGCATTATGGGAACAATGATAATATTTCTTGTTAGTGTTATTGGTTTTGGTATTCTTACATATTGTCAAGGAAAGAGAGAAGGTTACACACAAGGTAGAATTGATGGATATGAAGAATGTAAAAAGAACTTTAACAGGATACAAGAATTTAAACAAAAGATATTAAATAAAAAGTTAGACATATGGAAGGATACAAAGTAATTAAGGATTTTAGCTTCGCTGAAAAAGGTGATGTGTTTACTAAAGTTGAAGATTTAAACTTGTGGGAACTTCAGAAATCTGAAGTAGTATCAGATACAGAAACTTATACTTCAATGGCGTTTGATTCTTCTACTATGGAAGAATTAGCCAATAAAGATTATGTAATTTGGTACAGTGAAGAAGCACAAGAAGGTGTGGATGAATGTGAATGCTGTTGCGATAAGTTAGAGAAAGTAAAAGAATACGTTAATACTTTGATTGATACATATACCAAAGATTATAATGAACTAATGAAGGATTATAATGAAGGCAATGTTCAACAATGTGTTAAAGTAGAAGCAGAAACTGTATACCACAATTTAAATAAAGTTCTCAACAGTATTAAAGATTTGTTAGATGAATAAATTAGTAAAGACTGTTAATAAAGGCAATCTTTACTATGAATACCTTAACGCTTTAAATGGTATACTACAACTTACAAATAGGGAATTGGAGTTACTTACTAAGTTCGTTGAATTAGATGTGAACTTTACTCCAATACCTGGAGTAAGTAAAAATGTAGCCAATACTGACAATCGTAGAATGATTAAAAGTACTACGGGTATTACTCCTGATAACTTAAGTAGATATATAAGTAAGTTCAAGAAAGAGGGTCTTTTGGTACAGGGAAAAGCAGAAGATGAATTAGTAGTTAATAAGATACTAATTCCAGAGATAATAAAAGATAGGGTGCAAATAACGTTAATACTAAGAGTAAATGAATAATAAAATAAATAATAAACATTTCTATATGATCTTTGATAATGGGCATATAGTACATGTAGAGAATAGAAGTAATAGGTTAGTACGATATTTCAGACATCTTTTTAACTTACGTTCTAATTTAAAATTAACTTCTTTCGTTCCGAAGAAACCTTACTCTAATAAAGAAATCAAGAAATTATCTGATATACTATACAGAAATCGCGATTTAGATGAATCTGATATTGTAGTAATAATAAATTCTATTAGACCTAATACTATCAGAGAATCTTTAACAGAGTTAGAAACTAGTGAATATTATATAAATGCAACAGCAAAAAAAGATATCAATTTACTCAAGTCTGGCAAACAAATATAATTTACCTTATCCTGTTATAGAAGTAATATGCAATAGTCCATTTAAGTTTGCTAAAGAAGTGATGTCAAATGATGAAGATACTAAAGATATTATGTTTGCTTACTTATTTAAACTTAAATTAAAAAAGAGATATAAAGAAATAAAATGAGACAGTTTATTGAAGAATGCTTAACGCCCAATTATAAGATTCACTGGTTAGATTCTATTTACTTTGATCCTGTATTACTTAACAATATACAGATGTATGTAGCAATTAGTGACAGTAGACTATTAAGAATATGATACTAAGAAAGTTTAATAATATGTATCCTAGAACACTTTGGATAGCTATAGTAGAGAGTGAGGAAGATATACAGTTTCTATGCAAGAAGTTCTCTATATTAGAGATTACTCCAGAATTCAATAAGATACTAGAAAATGCTCAAGATGCAATGACCAATGCTTATCATTATGATGTAGTAGCTGAATGTAGACCTGTTATTCAAAACTTTAACTATTTTGCTGGAATACTGTGTATAATATATAAGCCAGAGTTAGTAGATAGTGCTAACATAGCCCATGAATCTGTTCACATTTCTGACTATTACTTTGAAATTACAGGTATGAATAATGAAGATTTTTCAACTGGTGGCAATGAAGGATATGCTTACTTAGTTGGTTGGGTTGCTGGATGTTTTGTTAAAGTAATGAAAGAATATGGAAAGACAAAGTAAAGAAGATTCATTAGCTCTATGGGAGTTTGAGAAGAACAATACTAAACGATTAGGTTCTAATATCAGCGAAGAGTTAAGGGAATTAATGGAAGTTGCGGATAAGAAGATAAATGACTATTCGTTAACATATAATGAATTTCTAGATGACATTCTAGAAGGTTTAGCTAAACTAAAAGACACAGATAATATTGAAACTAGACAGTTACAGATAAAAGGATTGTACAACTGTTTAACTAATAAGTATATTGAAGATGGAGAATGACGGTAAGAAATACGATTGTGGTAAAGTAAGAATGGATCTGATTCCATTAGATGTAGTTGAGAATATTGGTAAGGTACTTACTTATGGAGCTCAGAAATACTCAGATAATAGTTGGCAAAATCTTCCAGATTTTTGGAAAAGATATAAAGCAGCATTACTAAGACATCTTACTGCTATAGACAAAGGAGAATTAATAGATCCTGAAAGTGGACTACCTCATATAGATCATGTACTTTGTAATACGGTATTCTTAGATTGGGGATTTCATCATGGTAAAGCGATTAGTATTAACACAAAAGATATTGAACAAGATAAATAATTATGGAACAATTGAAATTTAAAAAGTTAGATTACTCAGTAAAGAAAGAAGACGGCACAGAAGAGATTAAAAAATCTGAAGGCAAGTTGCCTACTAGAGCCACAGCAGGAGATGCTGGATTGGATCTGTATGCTACTCGTATTACTCAGGAAGTAGATAATAGCGGAAAGTTAGTACTTGTATATCATACTGATTTAGCAGTAGAGATTCCTGAAGGATATTGTGGTTTACTTATGATGAAGTCTTCAATCAGTAAACGTTCTATAGCTTTAACAAATGGAGTAGGTTTAATAGATGCTGGATATCGTGGAGAGTTAATGGCTAAATTTAAAGTAACTACAGATGCTATTCCTACAGTATATACTATAGATGAGCCGTTCGCTCAATTAGTTATTGTACCTTGTTCTATATTAGAACCTACTTTAGTAGAAGAGTTAAGTGAAACAGAAAGAGGAGAAAAGGGATTTGGAGAAGCTACAACAGAACAATTAAATAAAGGAACAAAAGAAAATAAATAATTATGGAACAGTTTAATATTACAATTACACCTGTAAGTGCATCAGGAGTTGGAAATTTCATTGAAGTTCGTATTGATGGAATGTTGTATAGAACAGAGATTGTACAAGGTGAATTTACTGAAGATGTAATGAAACAATCTATGGAAAAATTAATGCCTACTATTCCTGCTGAACAACAAGAATCTGTAGAATTGAAATTCTATCAACTATTAGACGCTATTACTAATACTAAAGCAGAAGAAGAATATAGAGCTCAGCATCCTGAAGAATTCATGCCAGAGAATTTTGAACCTAGTGTTGAAGAAGTAATTGAGTAATTATGAAGAAAGTTTTAATAAGTAATGAATGTTATCCTATTGAATTAGATAACAATTTGAATCCAGCACCATTGAGGTCTAACAGCCTTCTTAGAAATGCATATTGTATAAAAGAAGAGAGCGAAGTATATATTAATGGTGAACATAAATATACAGCTAAACCTGGAGATATAATAATCAGTTTTTATGGTATTGAAGATAGATACAATAAAACAGAATATTTTTTAGTACCGGGAAAATTATTTGAAGATTACTTTGTAAGACTAGAAAAATATGAAGCTAGTAAGCAAAGCGAAATTAATAACGAAGGATTATGTTGTGATTGTTGCGAATCTATACGATGAAACTATTTGATATCAATGGTGGTAAAGTAGTAATACACCCTGATGCTTTAGGTCTCCCATTCTTTAAAAAGTTATGGGAGGCTGATAAGCCAGACAAAACACAAGCTACAAATGTAATAAGTTATATAGTACTTATGTGGTATTTTAAATCTCCATATGTGCTTCAGCTAGAACCAGATATCAGAGAAAAGAAGCTTAAGTAGTTATACTTTGGTGATGAGAATTATAATCTTACAGTAGAAGAAAAGTCTTGTGAAGATGATTATAAGAAGCTAATATATACTAGAAATCTAAGAATGCTAGATAGTATGAGAAACAAAGTAGATACTATTAGTAAGTATTACGAAGATTCTCTAGAAGAGCAACTAGATGAAAAGAAGATTAAAGATCTATTAGCTGGTATGGAAAAAGTAAAAGCTACTTTTCAGACACTAGATTTCCTCGAAAAAGCAGTTAAAGCTGAAGAAGTTAGTACTACTAAAGTACGTGGAGATGCTCAGATTAATCCTTATGAATTAGTTTAATTTGTGCAAATTATACATAAGTTTATAACAATAAATTAATGAGTACGTTATATGAATATAAATAAAGAAACTATGAAGAAAGTACTTGATTTAACAAAATGCAATAGCACTGAAGAAATTTGTGATGTGCTTGAAAAAGAAATTGATAACAAACGAAAAGCAGATGCTTATCTTAAAGAAGCCGGTGAATCTTTGGTTGAAGAATATAAGAAAGAAGCAGTAGCTGAACCTAAGAAGAAAGGTATTATCAAGCGTACTATTCATTGGCTAAAGAGTTTGTTTAAGAAATAATCTCGTTGAACTGATAGAGAGGTCTGACAGGGACAGACGTTAAATATTCCCTGGCACTCTCCTGTGATGTAAAGGTAACATACCAAGCTCTAACCTTGGAATTGTCCGTTCGAGTCGAGACCAGGAGGACTAATTAAAAATATATATAAAATGCACGATATCTGCAATAGTTATTTAGTACCTATAAATTTAAAAGATTATAATGAATGTGCGTGGAGGTTATGTGGTATATATAAAATTACTAATAAGATCAGTGGAAAATGTTATATAGGTCAAGCTGTAGATATTAGAAAAAGATTACAACAACACGTAGCTTCTTATATAAGAAAGTCGACATTAAAAATTTATAAAGCCATTAATAAATATGGTATAGATAATTTTCAAGTAGAGGTTTTGATTATATTAAATATATTTGGAAAAAATAAAAGTGAAATTAAAAAAGAATTAAACGCACAGGAATGTTTTTATATTCAATTATACGATTCATATAAAAATGGGTATAATTCCACCCCTGGCGGAGATAGTGGACGGCTGGGTTTTAAACATACTACTGAAACTATTCTAAAGATTAAAGAAGCGCATAAAAATTATAAACCTAAAGTGGCATATAATGTAAGTAAATGTGTATACTGTTATGATATAATAACTAAAACTATCATAGATAGTGAAAGTATATCTGATATGTCACATAAAACTTCTGTAGATTATAGAAGTATTAGTCAAATATGTAATAATATTCAATATAAAATTTCCGGTAGGTTTATATCTAAGCGTAGATATTTATTTTCTTTTTCTAAAGAAGAATTACTAGATAGAATAGATTGGTTTAATTCTCAAGAATATATTAATAAGAAAAAACATAGAAAACGTGGTAGACTTTAATAAAAAAATACATTTTTCAGATAAATTTAGATAGCCAGCTCTGTAGTTTTTAACTACAGGGCGTTATTGTTTATATCCAGCTGGTTCGTCAGAATACTTTCAATACTGGGACGAATAGAAAGATCGTTGCATTAATGGTTATACCGCAGAGGATGGAGATTACATCACTGGGTATAACTATTTTTATATCAATTTCTGTCCAATGCAACGTATAGTTAACACTGTTACTAAACTACCTAACGGAGAAACTAAAGTAAAAAGAGATAGTGTAGTAACATTCCCTGATTTCTATGACTATGACTATTTCTACTTCTAGGCAGTACAAGAAGCAGAAGATAAAGGTAAACACATATGTTTACTTAAATCTCGTCGTAAAGGCTATGAATAGCCATATAGTGAACCAGTTCTTACACCTACTGGTTTTGTAGAAATGGGATCTTTAAAAGTAGGAGATTTAGTAATGAATCCTTGCGGTGATCCTTGTAAAGTTATTGAAATAATAGAACAAGGTGAACAAGAGGTATGGGAAATAGAATTGTAGGATGGTAGAAAAGTAAGATGTGGCAAAAATCATTTATGGTCTACATTAAATTCTACAAGAGGAAAATTACATATTAAAACTACAGAAGAATACAGTAAACTAAAGTTGTAGCAAGGTAGTCCTGGAAAATATTGTTATCCATACAAATTACCATCAATTAATCCTTTGCATTTTAATCAAACTGCCCCGTTAGTAGATCCATACGTAATGGGCGTATTGTTAGGAGATGGATACATATGCGGAACGCAGATAAGATTTTCTACAGACGATTAGTAGATTGTAGATATTTTAACTGAGAAACTACCAAATTATAGTATTAAAAAAGTAGACGATAGATTTGCATATGTGATAGTATCACATGATAAAACAAAACACCAATTAGGAAGATATCTAAAACAGTATGGTGTAAGAGTAAAAGCAGAAAATAAGTTTATACCAGACGATTATAAATATGCAGATGTAAACACCAGATTAGAATTATTACAAGGGCTTATGGATACCGACGGTTCATCTAGTTCTACAGGTAGCTGTAATTTCGTAAGTACATCCGAAAGATTAATAGATGATTTAATTTTTATATGTAGAAGTTTAGGTATAAGATGCAGAAAATCTAAAATGATTCCTGGTCGTACTGATGTAGATTTCGGAAATGGTTATAAGTCAGATACTTTACCTCATTGGGAAGTGTGTATTACTACAGAAGAACCTATATTTAAATTAGAAAGAAAATTATAGAATTTACGACACCGAGAATATAAATATAATTCTATAGGTATAAAAGCAGTTAGAAATCTTGGGTATAAAGAAAAGCAAAGATGTATTAGAGTAGATCATGATAATCAATTATATATAACTAGAGATTTCGTAGTAACACACAATAGCTATAAAGGTGGAGCTATGGCATGTCGTAATTATTATTTGATACCTAATAGCAAAACATATATATATGCTTCTAATAAGCAGTATCTTACTGAAGATGGTATTCTTACTAAAGCTTGGGACTATATGGACTTTATAGATAAGAATACAGCTTGGGGTAAAAAACGTTCTGTCAATAGTACTATGCGAAAACGTGCTGGATTCTGGACTAAAGATGAATTTGGTAACGAAGTAGAAATGGGTTACAAGTCAGAGATTATTGGTGTTACTTTGAAGGACAATCCTGATGTAGTACGTGGTAAACGTGCTAAATTAATTCTATTTGAAGAAGGTGGTTCATTTTCAGAGCTAGGCGCAGCTTGGCAGATTGCTAGACCATCTGTAGAACAAGATGGAGTAGCATTTGGTACTATGATTGTATGGGGAACTGGTGGTGACGAAGGCTCTGCATTTGAAACTATGAAAGATATGTTCTATAATCCAGATGGATACAATTGTTTAGGATTTGAGAACATATGGGATAGTACACCTACAGATAAATTGTGTGGATTCTTTGTTCCATAGTATACTAATCTAGATACTAGAGATGATGATGGTAATAGAATATACATGGATGATGATGGTAATACTATTACTAAACCTTCCCTTGAATTTATATTAGATGAACGTAGAAAGGTAATAAGTACAGCTACTAATACTACAGCTATAGACCGTTACGTTGCAGAGCGTCCTATTACTCCACAAGAAGCAATGCTAGAATTTAACGGTAATATATTTCCTAAGAAAGAATTACAGGAGCAATTAGGACTTATTCGTACTAATACTTAGTTATAGAATCATAAACAAGTAGGTGATTTAATATTTGATGAGTCTGGCAATATCAAATGGATACCTAAGAAACATGGTGATGTTACCAAGTACCCACTTGGTAAAGATGATGATCCTACTGGTTCAATAGTTATATGGGAACATCCAGCTAAAGATGCAACAGCTGGATTATATATAATAGGTGTAGACCCTTATGATCATGACTAGTCTGGTACTAATTCATTAGGATCATCTATAGTATATAAGAGGTTTTAGAACTTTGAAGAGTATTATGATATTATAGTAGCTGAATATACTGGTAGACCTGCAACAGCTGAGGAATACTATGAAAACTTACGTAAGTTAGCATTATACTATAATGCGCGTATAATGTATGAAAATGAACGCAAAGGTCTATTCCCTTACTTTACTGCTAAGCATTGTGATTACTTATTAGCTGATCAACCTGATATTATTAATGATATAGTTAGTAATTCTAAAGTACAAAGAAGAAAAGGTTGTCACATGAATAAGTAGATAAAGCAATGGGGTGAAGGTATGATCAAAGAATGGTTAAATGAAGAGTATGCTCCAGGTAAGAAAAACCTAACTAGGATACTATCAGAGCCGCTATTAGAAGAGCTAATAAGCTATAATGATACAGGTAACTTTGACCGAGTGATGGCGTTGATGTAGGTTATGATATATAGAGAACAACTATATAATGTAGTTGTTAAAAAGAAAGAAAAAGAAAACAAATAGAAGATGCTCTTTGATGGACCAATTTTTGCGCAGAGTTGGTTCAATGACGATACTCCAAGAGTATTTTCAAACGACGATAATGTATATACATTTTAATTATGAAGAATACTAAAAGTTTCCCTGCACAGAAACTACCAATGTCAAAGAAGACACAAGCCTGGAAAGAAGCCTGCGTAGACTATGTAGTAGGCGCTGGAGATTCAGGATTTGGTGGTAATGGTAGATCTAGATCTGACGAGATGTAGACTTACTATGATTTATATAATAGCATATATAATGAAAAGGATCTTAAATATGTAACCAATCCGTTTAAACAAGATGATGGATTTCCTGCTATGGCATAGGATTATAATATCATCAAACCATATGTAGATCAGTTACTTGGTGAAGAAACTAAGAGACCTTTTAATTTTCATCCACAACGTACAAGTGATATAGCTGCTAGTGAACTACAGGAAAAAGCCAAAGAAATGCTAATGGATTATATTCAGGCTACTATAGCTAGTAAGTTAAGTCCAGAACAAGCAGCCAGATATGAACAAGCATTAGCTACAGGAGAAATCTAGACTCCAGAAGCTATAGCTAAGTATCTATAGAAAGATTATAAAGATATAGCAGAAACTGAAGCTTATCACGCATTACAATTCCTAAAGAGGAAGTTGAATCTTACCCACGAATTCTATAAAGGTTGGAAAGACGCTTTAATAGGTGGGGAAGAAATATACTATATAGGTGTAATTAATGGCGATCCTTATGTAGAAAGAGTAAACCCTATGTACTTTGATTATGAGCATTCTTTAGACTTAGAATTCATAGATGATGCGGCTTGGTGTCGTAGAAAGATGATTATGTCTGCTACTGAAATATACGATAGATTCTATGATAAAATGTCTGAAAGACAATTGAATGAACTACTAGAACTTATTGATCAAAGACCTGGAGCAGGTAATAATCCAGAGATAAGAAAGACTAGTATAGATTATGAATCTATTAAGCTACATAAGATTAATAGTTTTACAGATAATCCATTTGATATAGATCATATAGTAGTATATCATTGCTGTTGGAAGTCTTTCAAAAAGATAGGATTTGTTACTTTACTAAATCCAGAAACTGGAGAAGTTGAAGAATTTCAAGTAGATGAAGATTACAAAGTAACAGGTACAGAACAATCTGTAGAATGGGATTGGATTATTGAAGTATGGGAAGGATATAGAATTGGTGATGATATGTACATAGGAATTCAACCTATTGAATATCAACATATATCTGCCGATAATCCTAATTCACAGAAATTACCTTATACTGGTGTAGTATATAATAATACTAATAGTAAGCCTAGATCACTAGTAAGTATGATGAAACCATTACAGTATATGT
>ULPD01031189.1_pt1 | contig 73514 bp, 75 predicted proteins | sample 1953161 | NCBI WGS metagenome assembly ULPD01 (sample SAMEA4835619, study PRJEB28245) | human gut metagenome | biome: gut microbiome; material: fecal sample | place: Denmark | collected 2008
GAGGCAAAGATTGGACATCATAATCATCTCTTATCGAACTGTAACTTTCGATATTTTTATAACACATAATCTTAAAATTTGGATTAAACCTAAATAGCCAAAAATAGGATACAACAAACTTACTAAATTAGAAAATCCAAATTTAGAAATTATCACAGAAGTTATACACATTATTATCGAAATCTGTGTATAACCTTTCTTATTTTTTGCCGTATTTTGCAAGAAGCTAACTCCTAAAGAAATAGCTGTTGTAAAAATAGACCCCAATATAATAACCCCATAAATATACCTCAATATTTTAAACATATTAGAAACAACATAAACAACAGGCATCTCTAACTTTGAAATTTCAACATCTACTCTTACTAATAATAAAAATATTATTACAGACAATAAAATTGTAACTATGGCACTAATAAACGATATATAAAAAATCTGTTTTTTATTTTTCACATAATTATTTAAGGTTATTAATACAGGAATTAATAAAATACTATTATAACTACTATATAAAACAGCACTTAAAGCAAAATTTGTATAATTAGTTCTTATAACATAATCTTCTAAGTTTAATATATGTATATCTTTTATACTTATAATTCCTATTATAAATATAAAACCAATTAATATTGGAACTAACAATTCATTTACTTTTACAACGCCTTTTATACTTGTCATAAATACAATAAAAGTTATTATTGCTAAAATCAAGCTTCCTACCAATCTATTTATTCCTATTTCTTGTTCAAAATAAGCTCCAAATCCAGCTATCATAATAAAAAAAGTAATTAATATAAATATATTAATTATAAAATTAGCAATTATCTTCAACTTAGTATTTTTTGGAATCAGAATATTCAAAAAATCTTTATACGTATTTATTTTATATTTATTTAAAATATTAAAAGTACTATAAATTACAACTCCAATTATAATACTAGAAATTAAGATGCCTATTAATCCTTTCATTCCATAAGAAAAAAAAAATAAATATACTTCTTGCCCCGATGCAAATCCAGCACCTATTAAAGTTCCTATAATAACAAATACTACTTTTAAAACATTTTTCATAATAAAAAACCCCATAATAGTTTATGAGGTTTTCTTTTATTTATTCTATTTTTTTCTTCTTCTTATTTGCCATACTATAATTCCAGCTAATATAATTATAATTGGAACAGCAAATATTATAATTCTTATAATTGTATCTTGTTCTTCTGTTGCTGTATATGTTACAGTTCCTGTACTTTTTCTTGCTGTTATATCTTCTGGTCTATCTACCAAATAAGCAATTGAATTTAATACTAAATCTTTATTATATGCTAATTGAATTGCTCCATATTGTGAACTTTCACTTAATTGATAATCTGATATGAAATAATTTTCACCAAAAATTACTAGTTTTGAAGTTACTGCATTTTCTCCAGTTTCTTCGTTCTTTTCTTTTAGTGTCTTTTCTAATTCAGCTCCTACTGTAAATGTTCCTTTTTCTTCTCCATCTGCTGCTGCATTTTGTTGATTATTAAAGTTTGTTCTAAAATATGCTCCTTCACTAGCTTTAGCTAATTCTGTCTTTTTAACATTTTGAGTTTCTAAATTATCTTCGTTTATATTTATTTTTGTAGCATTTACAAAAATAACTCCTTTAGAATTATATAAATCTTTAGTTAATGTAGTATTTTGTATCTCTGGAATAATTAAATCAGGTGAATTTGTTACCATTTTACTACTATCAGTTTCTCTTATTATTCCTACTTCAAATGGATTTACTGCATACATTGCTAAAATTTTATTTACATTTGTCATATCTTTTTGAGTAGTCATTGCTGAGTTTAACCATAAAATATTTTTTCCTGAATTTATATAATCTACAATGGCATTTGTTGCTATATCATCAAAGTCTTTTGATGGAGTTGTAATAACTAAAGTATCACAATCATCTGGAATCTTTCCTACAGACAAAACATCTAAAGTTTTAATTTTATTAATTTCATTGCCTAAATACATATTTAAATAATTCATGTTTTTACTTAATGAAAAATCGCTATAACCTTCTAAAAAGTATACTGTTGGTATTTTATCACTTGTTACTGAAAGAATAGCACTTGTGAATTTTTCTTCAGCAATACTAATAGTTTCATATGTTGAAGTATCATAAGTTACCAAATCATTTGCTGTTAATACTTTTGATCTATCTCCACATTCTACAATAATTCCTTGTGTTCCACTTTCGATTCCATATTTTTCTACTAAATCTGGTCTATTATTTGTATCTACAGCCTCTGCTGTAATTCTCTCATTTTCTTTTTTATATTGTTTTGCTAAATCTAAATTAGAATCATCATCTGAATAACCCACAAAATAAATTTTTACATCCTTTTCTATGTTTTTAACTTTTTCTTTACTTTCATCAGTTAAAGTATATAATTTTTCCTGACTGAAATCAATTGGAGTTAATTCTAACTTTTGCATTAAAATATTAACACCAATAAATATAGCTATAATAATAGCAACTAATAAAAAAGTTTTTGATCCATCTACTAACCATTTCTTTTTTATAATTTCTATAAACTTATTTTGTTTTTCTTCTTTTACCACTTTTTTAGTCTTTTTATCTTTTTTCTCTCTCAATTAATTTTTCCTCCTTCTATCTTACACTTTTTCTTCTTTGCATAACAATTATAGTAAGAAGTATACATGAAATTGTAAATGTTACAAAAGTTACAGTATCTGCAATGTCAATTTGCCCTGTTGGAAATTTAGAAAACATATTAATTAATGAAAAATTAGTAAATATGCTACTAAATTGTGGCAAAAACCATGTTAATATAAAAAATCCTATAGTAATTACCCCTGCAATAATTTGATTTTCTGTAATACTAGATGCTAATATTCCAAATGAGATATAACTCATAGCTAATAATAAAAATCCTAATAATGTAACAAGTGCAGTTGTAATGTGTGGTGTTCCAAAATAACATAAAATTCCAAAATATAAAAATGTACAAATTTCTGTGATAGCAACAATTAATGTTGCTGCAATAAATTTCCCTAATACTACTTTTGTAATACTAAGTGGTGAAGTAAGTAATAATTGTTCTGTTCCTGTTTTTCTTTCTTCTGCTATTGCTCTCATAGTAAGAATTGGAACAAGAAATGTTAATATCGTAGCACCAGAATAAAATATGTATTCAAAATTTGTACTTTGATATTGAAAAACATCTACATAAAAAAATATGCTAAACATAATTAAAAATAATCCTATAAACACATACCCTACTGGTGAATAAAAGTAAGATTTAAATTCTTTTTTTATAACTGCAAACATTATTTATTACCTCCTTCTATTAATTTCATAAATGCATCCTCTAGAGTAGTATCTGCTTTTTTCATTTCAAATATTGTAATATCTTCTTTAGCTAACTCTGAAAAAATCATTTTTCTTAAATCTGCATTATCTTCTGATTCAATCATATATTGTTTAGTTCCATCTTCATTTTTCTCAACTAATTCTATCTTCTTTATTTCTTTTATTTTATTTTTTATTATATTCATTTTATCTTCAGGATCTTCTACTGTAACATATAAACAATTTTTATTTGATACTTTTGCCTCTAAATTTTCTGGAGTATCTATAGCCACTATTTTTCCTTTATTTATAATAATTACTTTATTACATATTTGACTTACTTCTGACAATATATGAGAACTTAGAATAACAGTATGAGTTTTTCCTAATTCTTTAATCAAATTTCTTATTTCCGTAATCTGCTTTGGGTCTAATCCTACTGTTGGCTCATCAAGAATTAATATTTTAGGATCCCCAATTAAAGCTCCTGCCATACTTACTCTTTGTTTATATCCTCTTGATAAATTTTTAATTAATTTCTTTTGTACATCTTTTAATCCTGTTTTATTTATAATTTCTTGAACTTTTTCTTTTCTATTTTTTCGATCAACATTTTTAATCTCTGCCATATAAGTTATAAACTCTTTTACTGTCAAATCTGTATAAAGTGGTACTCCTTCTGGCATATATCCAATTTCCTTTTTGGCTTTTTTAGGCTTCTTCAATGTATTATATCCATCAATAATAATCTCGCCTTCTGTTTGTTCAATAAAACCTGTAAGCATATTCATTGTTGTACTTTTACCAGCACCATTTGGTCCAAGTAAACCAATAATTTCACCTTCATTAATAGTAAAACTGATATTATCTACGGCAATGAACTTTCCATACTTTTTTGTAACATTTTTAACCTCTATCACAAAAAATTCCTCCTTTAATATTTTTCTAATTATCAATTTTTAATATCTTATCATTTTGTTTATCTAAAGTAAAGCAATTCACAAAAAATTCACAATAGCCGTAAGCTTGAGACATATTTTAAAAATTTATGAATATTCATTATAACATAGTGAGGTGTTTAAACTAATGGAATTTCTTTATCCTTTTTTTATTAGTTTTATTCTTATATTTTTATCTGAACTTGGTGACAAAACTCAACTTTTAGTTTTATCTTTTTCTACTAAAGATAAGGCTAAAAATATTCTTTTTGGAGTTGCCCTAGGCACTTTCTTTAGTCATGGATTAGCAATTTTATTTGGAAGTCAAATAGGTTCTTTAGAAAATGAAACATTTCAATTTTATTTAGAACTTTTAACTTATTCTTCTTTTCTTCTTTTTGGAATTATTGGTTTTTTACCAAAAAGAAAAACAAAAGTAGATACTAACTCTAAAACATCTCTCTTGCAAAAAATTTCTTTTATAAAATTAAATTATATTGCTATTATTGCTCTTAGTATAGTAATTGGTGAATTAGGAGATAAAACATTTTTAGCTTCTTTAGGTCTTGGTGTTCAGTATCCTAAATATAAGATTTCATTAATTCTTGGTTCTATTTTTGGAATGGTTGCTAGTAATTCTATCGCACTATTTTTCGGAAGATTTTTAGGAAGTAAATTAAAACCAAAATTTGTAGAAATTTTATCTAATATTATTTTTATTATTTTTGGATTACTTGGTTTTGTTAACATGCTTTTTTAATATATTATAAATTTATACTACTTTTTAACATGAAAGTTAGTATTTGCTTTTGTATATAATCTTATATTTTAATTAAAATATAAGATTATAAATAGTAAGTAGTATTTATTTTTTATTGAATTTTTTGTTTTTTGTTGACACTTTCATTTTTTTGTGTTATTATATTTATTGTCCATTAGATATGGGTCAGTAGCTCAGTTGGATAGAGCACAGGCCTTCTAAGCCTGGGGTCGGGGGTTCGAATCCCTCCTGGCTCACCAAAAACACTATACAAATATGTATAGTGTTTTTTATTTGTTCTTATTCCATTTCATTATATATTCCTTTTCTCCTGTCTCATCATCTATTTGTATTTTTGTATTAACAAATCCAAGTGCAACATAAAATAATGTGGCACTTACATTTTTTTCATATACCTTTAAAATTAAGTTATCACGTCTATCCTTGCAATAATTAATAAGTTTTCTTCCAATTCCTTGTCTCTGAAATTTTCTACATACAAAAAGTGCTCCTATATATCCATCATCTAATAAACTTATAAAACCTATAATCTCATTATCTTTTACATATACATATGTTTCTGCATTTTTTAAATATTTCTCTTTTACTTCATTATAATTTAACAACCAATAATCCTTATCTATAAAATCATGAGCTTCAAAATTCCCCTTTGTCCATAGTGCCATAACTCGAGTTGTATCTTCCTCTTTAAATTTCCTTATCATCTGTTTCCTCCTAAACTTTAACAATACATACATTTTTTATTACTTTTAGTATACTCTTATTTCAATCTTTTATCAATATTCTCCTTTTATTTGTCTTTTGCTTTTTTTCCATTTTTTCCAACTCTAACTGTGATAATTCTTTTACTGAATAATAATCTCCATTGCTAACACAAGCAATCACCCTTTTTAAAAAGCATATATATTCTTCATCTTTTATCATTTCTTTCATACCTTCTTTTTTTATATCTATATTTTCTTCCTTTTGTGGGTATAACTAATAGTGATACCAAGTTTTTAATGATAGTATCATATTTTACTTGTTAATTCAAGTTTTTTTATCTTTTTTAGAAAAATTTACCATCTTTTTGTTCACAGTATTACTGTGTTCAACATTTTTATTGCAGTTGTTATACTGTTACTAATACTAATATTTATTATGGAGGTATGAAAATGGACTCTATTTCAAAATCAGATATAGATAAAATTTTCGGTAAAATATTAAGAAAATTTCGCAAAAAATCTGGACTTACTCAAGAACAGCTAGCTGAGCAATTGGGTATTTCTTTAAAATATATATCTAGAATTGAAAATGGTAATAATGGAATTAAAACTCAAACTCTAATTAAATATATGAATATTCTAAAAATTACTCCTAATACATTGTATAAAGAATTTATTACAGACTCTCAAACAAAGAAAAATATTGAATTAACTGAAAAAATCTGTTCTTTATCAGAAGAGAAAAAAGTATTTATTACTTCAGTTATAGATTTATTAAATGATATGTAAAAACCAACTCTACCGAGTTGGCTTTTACTATTTTTATATTATTCTTCCCAAAATGCTTTATAAGTTTTATATGCAGAATAAATATCATATTTACTTGTAACTTCATATGGTGCATGCATAGAAAGAACTGGAACTCCACAATCTATTACATCTGCTCCTTTATTAGCTATAATATATGCAATAGTTCCTCCACCACCAATATCGACTTTTCCTAATTCCGCTATTTGATATTTAATATCATTTCTTTCTAAAATATTTCTTACCCATGCTACATACTCTGCATTTGCATCAGATGCTCCTGATTTTCCTCTTGCACCTGTATATTTATTTAAGCTAATTCCTTTTCCCAAAAATCCAGCATTATGTTTGTCTGAAACAGAAGCATAAATAGGATCAAATCCTGCATCTACATCAGATGATAACATTTTTGAAAAACAAAATACTTTATCTAATAAATTTGGTCTGTTTACACCTAATTTATTTAATATCTCAGAAATAAAGAAGTCAAACATATGTGATTCCATCCCTGTATTTCCCATACTTCCTATTTCTTCTTTATCTGATAAAATACATACTGCTGTATTTTTAACATTTTCTAATTCCATCATTGCATGAAGTGAAGTATATGCGCAAACTTTATCATCTTGGCCATAAGCAGCAACCATACTTCCATCAAATCCTAAACTTCTTGCTTTAAATGCTGGCACTAATTCAATCTCAGAACTTGTTAAATCCGCTTCTGTAATTCCATATTTTTGATTTAAAATATTTAAAATATTTAATTTAACTTTCTCTGAAATTTTAGAACTGCTATATGGAATACTTCCAATTAATAAATTTAAATCTTCTCCATCTACTCCATTTTTTAATTTTTTCTCCATTTGCTCTTGAGCCAAATGTGGTAATAAATCAGTAATTGTAAAAATTGGATCTTCTTCATCTTCCCCAATATTAACTTCAATTTTTTCTCCATTTGCTTTTACAATAACACCATGAATACTAAGTGGAATTGTAGTCCATTGATATTTTTTAATTCCACCATAATAATGTGTTTTAAAATATGCTAATCCTGTATCTTCATAAAGTGGGTTTGGTTTTAAATCTAATCTTGGAGAATCTACATGTGATCCTATAATATGCAATCCCTCTTCTATTGATTTTTCACCAATAATAGCTAAATACATACTTTTTTCTCTATTAACAAAATAAATTTTATCTCCTGGCTTTAAAGTATCAAATTCCATAATATCTTTATATCCATTTTCATTAGCTAATTTTCTTGCATGTTTGATAAATTCTCTTTCTGTTTTTGCAACATTTAAAAAATCCATATATTTTTTTGATAAGTCAAAAACTTCCTCTTTTTGATTAGAATCTAAAGACTCCCATCCATTATCTTTTTTATTAAAAAGCTTTTCTTTTAATTCTTCTTCCATAATAATCCTCCTTTGTTTTTTATTAGTATATCACTCTATAAATTATTTTGCTACATTTTCAATGATTTATTCCAAAAAATTGGTTATACTATTTTAGAGGTGAAATTTTTATGAATTCTTTATGGTTATCTAATAATAAATTAATTAATAATAACTTTATTAAAGAAATTGATACATCTAATACTTCAAATAAAACTTTATTAGAAACTGACGTATGTATTGTAGGTGCTGGAATCTTTGGGCTTACTTGTGCTTACTATTTGTCAAATTTAGGTTACAGAGTTACTGTTCTTGAAAAAGATAAAATAGGAGAAAAAACAACTGGTAATACTACCGCAAAAATCACTAGTCAACACGGTTTATTTTATAGCTACTTAGCTAATTCCTACAGTCAAAAATTTGCACAAGATTATTTAGAAGCAAATGAACAAGCAATTAAAAACATTAAAAATATCATAGATAAAGAAAAAATCAAATGTGATTTTGAATATAAAAATAGTTATGTATATACAACAAAAAAAGAAGATTTAAAATTTATAAAAAAAGAACAAAAAGCAATAGAAAATCTAGGTTTTAATTGTGAATATGTAACAAAAACAGGACTTCCTTTTGAAATAGAAGGTGCTATTTGTTTTAAAAACCAAGCACAATTTCATCCTTTAAAATATTTAAATGGTTTATGTCACTGTATTACAAAAAATAATAATGAAATTTATACAAATAGTACTGTTTTTGATGTACAAAAAGAAAATGATTTTTACATTACTTTTTCTAATAATTTTAATGTAAAATCTAAATATGTAATAGTAGCTACTCACTATCCTTTTATAAATTTTCCTGGATTTTATTTTGCAAAAATGTACCAATCAACATCTTATTTAATTGCTGTTGATACAAAAAAAACATTATTTAATGGTATGTATATTTCTGCTACAAATCCTATACTATCATTTAGAACTGCTAATTACAATGGTAAAGAATTGTTACTAATTGGTGGAGGCGAACACAAAACAGGTCAACCAACTAGTTATCAAAATAGTTATGGTATGTTAGAAGAAGAAGCAAAAAAATACTATCCAAATTGTGAAATATTATTTCGTTGGGACACTAGAGATTGTATTTCTTTAGATAAACTACCTTATATTGGTTCATATTCTCATATATTACCACACATGTATTTAGGAACTGGATTTAAAAAATGGGGAATGACATTATCTAATGTTGCTGCTAATATAATTGTAGATATAATTAACAACAAAAAAAATAAATTCTCTTATTTGTTTGATTCTTCTCGCTTAAAGCCTCTTAAAAATGCAGATGAAATGAAAAATATTTTAGTTCAATCTGCAAATTCTCTTTTATTAAATAAATTAAAACGTGCTAACATGAATTTTGATGAAATTGCTAATGATTCAGGTAGTATAATTGAAATAAATAATGAAAAAATAGGAATTTATAAAAATGCTAGTGGAAAAATATATGCCGTAAAGCCTATTTGTACTCATTTAGGCTGTTTGCTGTCTTGGAATGATGTAGATAAAACATGGGATTGTCCTTGCCATGGTTCTCGATTTAATTTTGATGGAAAAAGCTTATATGATCCTGCTTTTAAAGATTTAGAAGTTTACAATTTAGATGAATAATTTTCTTTTTTTCCTTGTTTTTTAATTTTTCTTCTTTGTTTTGCTTATTTTTGTTGACTTGTAGCTGTTTTTTTGCTACAATGCAAATAATAAATCATATATTTATATGTTTATTTTTTGTTTATTGAACTAGATTTCTCCTTAAAAAGTAATCTAGTTCTTATTATATTCTCTACATGATTCAAATGATATTTTTATAGAAAGAAGCCTAACCAATATTAGTATGGTTAGGCTTATGAATTATAAATAACGATCTATCTTTTTCCTTCATTTATAAATTCTCTTATAAATGATTTGTATTTTTCTTTTGGCAACTTCCTGATTTGTCCTTTATTATATATTTTTTTAAAATATATAATTTTGCAATTATTTTCTTCATCAGTAGAATTTATCTCATAATGAATAAAAAATATGCAATCATCCTTTGTTGTCCTTGCAATGTAAACATTGTCTCCCTTTTTTAAAGCAATACTTCCTGAACTATATTGAATATCTTTTGATATTACTTTAATTGATTTAAACTTACCTACAAAGCAAGTAATTTTCAGCTCATTTCCATTTCTTTTTGCCTCATATAAAGTTGATACTTTTTTATGCGGTTTTTTCATCGAGTTTTCTGCAGATTTTGGCTGCTTAAAAAACTTTGTTTTTACCCCAAAAGCTCTCGCTTTTAGGTCCATAGTTTTATCTGCAGTAAACAATATTACATTTGATTTATTACCAGCACAATACTTGATAATACAATCATCTGGAGTCTCAAGTGTTTCATCAATTACAACACACTCAAAATCTTTTACCCCTGTAATTGACGCATCAATTACTACTTTAAAAATCTTCTCCATGTTTTTTTCAAAATCCCGCGGATTTTGTCTCAAACTTGTTTTTACCTTGCTTTCACTTAAGTGAACTGCTTTAGCAATTTCTTTAATTGAAACTCTTGGATGACTATCTATATATTTCTTACATAGCCAATAATCCTTCTGAATTTCTTCTTGTCTTCTTCTGTACATTTTATGTCTCCTTTGTTAAATTTTTTTGATTAGTTCGTTATTTATTATCTCCTTTCTTTTAACCCAATGCGGGTTTTAGTCAACATAATAATAGTTGCACTTGTATTATGCTATAATTTACATAATTTTTCAAGTTTCTTTGCTATTTATTAAGGATTATATTTTTCTATTAATAATAGATATTAAATATAATGAATGATGATATTGTAATATTATGAAATAAAATTTATAATTTTTTAAAGAAAGATAAATGTCTAAAATGGTTATTTAAAATAAAAAAACTACTTTACCAGTAGTTTTTATCTAAAATTGGTCGAGGTGAGTACTCGACAATTTGTACTATTTTCTTTGATATTTCAGCCTTTGCAGTGATTGTACTTTATTTTACGGAACACTTTTGCGGAACATTTAAAGTCCTAAATGCTTTAAAATTCCGCACAGTTCCAGTATTCTTTTATAAGTTTTTTAAAATTTTAACTAGCTACTATCTGCTTATTCATTATTGCTCCAAATATATTTTTGTTTATTAAATAATTAACAACACTCTTGTTTTCAGATTTAATAAAATCAGTATCTATATCGACATAGTATTTCATTGTAATAGATATATCTGAATGACCTAATATTTCTTTTAATACTACTGGAGCAATTTTTGCCTCTGCACATCTTGTTGCAAAAGTTCCTCTTAGCATGTGAGTGTGTATATCTGTTCTTGTTACCTTTTTGCCTTTTGAATTAACTTCTTCGTAAAGTCCAATTCCTAATTTCAATCCTGCTCGTTTTAATGCAGAATTTATACTACTCTCTTCATATAATCCATATTGTTTATTTGTAGGATTATAGAATAGTAAATGAAACTTATTTGGAATGATATGGTTCATAGCATCTACAAGTGCTTTTCTACTAATATCATTTAAATCAATAGTTCTTTGACCAGAAAAGGTTTTTGTTGATTCTCCTATTCTTGATTTTCCTTTTGTATCTTTAGTTTGTGTTCTTCTAATAATTACAATTCCTTTTTCGAGGTCAATATCTTTAGTATAATCTAACACTAAAGCTTCGCCTATTCTCATTCCTGTACTAAGCAATAACAAAAATAGATATTTGTGTTTAAAATTTGAATAATCAACTTCATTTAAAAAATCTATTAGCTTTCTTTGTTCTTCTATTGTAAGTGCTATTCTATGATGTCCGTTGTATTCGCTTTTAGGTTTTTCAATTCTTTTATAACCATCTAAAAAGTTATCTTTTATTAGTTGTTGATGATAAGCTTCTCCAAATCCCATACATAGTAGTTCATAATTTTGCTTTATTGTTGTTTTTGAATAAGTTTTAAGTTTTGCAAGATAATTAACTACTTCATCTCTAGTTACCTTTGCAATTGGCTTTCTTGCAAATGATGCGTTTTCAACTTGTTTTAATGTGTCTAATTTTCTTTTATAAGTTGATTCTTTAATTCTATTTAATTTAAATTGTTCTTCTATCATTGGTTTTACTAAATCTATTAAAGTTTTATTTGTTTTTGTTATAATTCTTGGTCCACCGTTTCTATCTAGGTTGATTTTATATTCCAAAGCATTGTTTAAAGCTTCTTCTTCAGTATCAGCAACAAATGATTTTCTTTGATTCTTGCCTGTTGTCTGATCTCTACCTATCGTTAAAACAGCTTTACAAGTTTTTGAAACGTAAAACTTATAGCATCCTTTGCATAATTCATATTGTTTTTCTTTGTCAATGTTCTTATTTTTATTTTTTTCGCAACCCGTACATATTGATTCATCAAATTTTCCTTTTGGTCTTTTTGAGATATATGTGCCAACAGTTATTCCCTTAAATTTCATAATATTGTTCTCTCCTTTTCGTAATAAATTTAAGGAAAACTATTGCTATAATTTGATTTTATGGTATAATTATATCAGTTAAGGAAAGCTATAGCAATAGTTTCCTTTCAGTTTTTAAAAAATACATAATCTTGTATTTGAAGGTTTAAATGTCGCATATTTAAATCTTCAGCTAACGCATATAGCTATTGACACAAAATCGAAGATTTTGACAATAGCTTATTTTTTTATCTTTCATCTTCTTCATTATTAACATGTCTTGTCTTTAGATATTCTTTTAAATTTTCTTCTGTAATTTTATAAGCTCTTCCAAATTTTTGGCAAGGAAAATCTTCTCTATGAAATAATTCTAAACAAGTTTTATTTCCTATTTTTAAAAGTTTCCTTACATCTGCTGTTGTAAGAAGTTGAATAGTTTCTCCCATATAAATTGCTCCTCCTTTCGTTAATTTTTTGAATGATATTTTTCCTGTCCCTCTATTCTGGGCTAATAGCAAACGGTATTTTCATACTCCACTGGAATTTCACCACTCCGACTCTGTCCGAGTTGCACCCATTGCTTGCGACGGTTTTATCACGCTCGAGCTGTGGCTATGCAAGTGTATCATTATTTTGTATTTAGCTATAGGGTATTCAATTTTCAATGTGCTGTTCAAGAATTTTCTTACATATTCTTGACACTTTTTTGTAATTATTGTATACTATTGTTATAGATAATCGCTTACTTGATGGATGTTAAAAAAGTAAGCTGTTACCACTTACAATCAATTACTATACATTAATATAATATAGTAATCGATTATCTTTGTCAATAGATTACAAGAAAATTTTTAAAAAAATTTGGGAGATTGTAAAATGAATGTTAATTTTAATTTTGAAAATGGACAAATTAGCTATGTTTATAGCAATTACAAAATTGAAAAAATAAGAGATAGAAAATATATTCTACCAGAAAAGAAAGCTACCCAAAACGCTATTAGCTTAACAGAAAATATTGATAAAAAATTATTAGCTTTATTAAATATTGGAAAAAAAGCCTACTTTTTTGAAGATATTAATGATTTAGAAATATTAAATTTTGCAAAGAGTTATGGTTTATTAGGATTTATGGCTGATTTTCCTATAAATAAGTATTACATATTAGAAGATGAAGTTATTTTTAGAGATTATAACTTTTCTGAAGCTAAAGAATATATATCAACTATGAAAGTTGAAGAATATTTAGAAACATTTATGCCAAGAATAAATAAAAGGGAAATGAAGAAAATTATAGATGAATGCAGAAAGCAAATACATTCTTGTGATTCTGAAAAAAATATAATAACAAATATGAATGAAAAACTTATTTATTCAATTAATTATGGAGAATCTGTTGATTTAATAATTTACTATGCAAGAGATTTATATAAGGCTTTGTATGAGTTAATTGATAGTAAATACACAGTTAAGTTTCCTGCTCTTTCTAACATACATCATTTAGCAACCAATATAGATGGTTTATCAAATGCAGAAATAGAATTGAATGTGTTTAATTTAAAACAAGTAATAGATTTAGCTTTTTCAATTCAATTAGCACAAGATGTAAGACTATTAAAAATTTGTAATTTTTGCAATAATGCATTTATTGCAAATAACCCAAAAGCTGAATATGATACACCACAATGTAAGAATAAAGCTAATGTGTATAAAAGTAGAGGAAAGCATTTAAGTAGAAATGTAGTACATACTGAAAACGGAATTGCAGTAAAAATTCCAAGTCAAGAACTATCAGATAGCTTGATAAAAAGATTAAAGAAAAAATAGAATAAGAATTTAACTATGGCACTGAATTTATAATATATATTCAGTGTCATAATTAAAAAATAAAAATTAACCTAATTCACTCCATACCTATTGACTTATGGAGCGAATTAGGTTAAAATGTTTTTGGAGGGAAAAAGTATGTTATATAATCATAGTGAAATAAAAAATAAGTATAAAAGTACTTATCAAATTAGAAAAGCCTTAGAAAATAAAGAAATATATAAAATTGAAAAAGGAATATATTCTGATGTGCCAAGTGTACATTATTTAGCAGTTATAATGAAGAAATATCCATATGGAGTATTCACTTCTTATTCTGCTTATTATTATCATAATCTTACAGATGTAATTCCAGATAAAATATATTTAGCTACAGATAGAAATAACAGAATGATATCTTCTAATAAGATAAAGCAAGTTCGTATGAAAGAAGAGTTATATAATTTAGGAAAAACTGAAATTGATTATGAAGGAATAAAAATAAATATTTATGATAAAGAAAGAACGCTAATTGATTTGGCTAGAAATAAAAATCAAATTGGCTATGATTTATATAAAGAAATAATATCTAATTATAGAAAATTAGCAGATTCATTAGATACACAAAAGATAGAAGAATATTTACAATACTTTGTAAATGGAGATAAAATTTTTGAAATAATACAAGACGAGGTGTTTTAATGGATATATATGAATTAGTAAATAAATACATATCAGTAGGTTATTCTGAAGATGATGCAATTCCAAAAGTTGCTCAAGATATTGTTTTACTTAAAATTGGAAATAGCAAATATAATAAGAATATAACTGTAAAAGGTGGAGTTGTAATGCATAACATTTCTAAAGATATGCGTCGTGCAACTCGAGATATGGATATAGACTTTATAAAATATTCTTTAGAAGATAAATCAATTCTTAATTTTATAAAGGAATTAAATAATACAGATGATGGCATAAAAATAAAAGTTACTGGAAAAATTGAACCATTACATCATCAAGACTACGATGGAAAAAGAGTTTATATACAACTAACTGATAATAACAAGTATTCAATAAGTTCAAAACTAGATATTGGAGTACATAAATATTTTGATATGGAACAAGACGAGTATTATTTTGATTTTAACATAATAGATGAAAGTGTTAGTTTACTTATAAATTCTAAAGAACAAATAATTGTTGAAAAATTAAAATCATTATTAAAATTTGGTATTACCTCTACTAGATTTAAAGACATCTTTGATTTTTACTATTTAATTAATAATGAAAAATTAGATAAGGACAAGCTTATAAAATACATAGATATTTTAATTTTTCAAGATGAAAATATGCGTGAAAATACATTAGAAGATGTAAATAGAAGATTAACAAATATATTAAATAATAGGAGATTTCAGTCAAGAATTAATACGGCAAATAACAATTGGTTAGAAATACCTATTAAAGATGTTATTGATAATGTTTTAGAATATTTTGATGGATTAATAAAGGTTAAAAATTAGTTGTAAAGTATTAAAAACATATAATTATTTAATTATAAAGAAAGGATTTTGTTAAATGGATAAATATATAAAAATTGGAATAGGTGTAATGATATTAGATGGCAATAAAATATTATTAGGACATAGAGCTAAAGATAAAAAAGATACTGGTGGAATATTTGAAGTAGATTGCTGGACTTTGCCAGGTGGAAAACAAGAATATAATGAAACTTTTTTTGAAGGAGCAAAAAGAGAAGTAAAAGAAGAAACTAATTTAGACATAGATGAACTAGAGTTATTTGATGCAGCAGATGATATTCAACCAGATAGACATTATATAACAATGCATGTAATTGCTAAAAAACATAGTGGTGAACTAAAAATAATGGAACCTACTAAAGAAGATAAGTGGAAATGGTTTGATTTAGATAATTTACCAGAAAAATTATATTCACCAAGTAAAAAATTTATAGAGAATTATTTAAATAATAAAAATAAATTAAATAAAGAATTTGCTGAAGAATGGTTAAAGAAATTAAAAGATTATTGGTTTAATAAAGATATTGAAAAAGCAGTTTCTTTATTTACTAAAACAACATTTTATCAAGAAACTCCATTTATGAAACCTTATACAACTATAGAGGAAATAAATCAAGAATGGCAACATATAAAAAATGAAAATATACAAGATATTGATTTAAAAGTATTAGCAATAGACAATAATACTTTAATTGCAGAATGGTTATTAAAACAAAGTAATCAAGAATTTGATGGAATATATGAAATAAAATTTAATGACGATTTAGAATGTATCTGTTTCAAGAGTTGGGAAATGAATAAATAAATATGTATGATTAAAGAGCTACTTTTTGTAGCTCTTATTATATTTGCTTATTTAGATTTAGTATTTTCTATTCTACTATGTATATAACCCAGTTGCTTTTTATATGATATTACAAATAATACAAGAAGAAATATGAATAATATTGTGCATATAATTGTAGAATTAATATTTAACCAATTTTTTACTGCATATGCAAACTTAGATACTAATAGAAGAAAAAAAGTTGCTATAAAATTTCTATACATATTGTAATCTGTAAATAGTATTTTTATTTTTTCATCTTTCTTTTCAGCCTTATAAAAATCTACACATTCTGAGCTGTCCTTTTTATTTAAGACTTTTAATTTCCACAATAATGGTTTTATAATTAAGGAGCCTACTCTGCTAATAACCAACCCTAAAAAATAATATATAAAAATTGAAATAAATATATTATCAGTAGGAATTAATTCAATATTAATATAATATCTGCAACCAACATCAAAAATAATAGCTGGTAAAATATAGTTTAGTATATTATAGTTTTCTAATTTATTTAAAAAATCTTCCATATTTATTTTATCCTTTCAAAATTTTCGTTTAATTTTTCAATAATATTACTTTTATAACTATTGTAAAAATCTAGTTCTGATAATGTTATTTTAAAATTTAATCCCCATTTACTACCATCGTAATAATCTGCCTCATCATTATTTTGTCTAGTCAAATATATTGATGTACATTTTAAGGTAGATAATAGTCTATTAATTTTCTTTTTATTATTTTTAACGCAAGTTATTATAACTAATGTTTTTCCATTAAATTCTTCCTTGTGTGTATTTATATATTCTATAACAAAATTTGTATCGCCTACAACCACATAGATATTATTCATAGAATTAAAGGGAAAGCTTTCAAGAATATAATATTGTGGTAATGTAAAGTTTCCCTTTAAATACACAGTTTTCTTTATTACAAAATATAATTTAAAAATATTATATAAATAATCTTTTCTTCCTATAATTTCTGTATTGAAATTTTTATATTCTTTTTTATATGAATGTTGTAAAATGTATATCATATATACGACCCCACTCTATAAGATTTTTGATAAGTTGTAGAGTTTATAGTTTTAGTGTCTTCGGTTCTAGTATTAAATATAGTATGTCCTTTGTCTTTTCCTCTACTTATTAATTCTTCTGAACCTCCTGAGCTAGAACCTTTGTTATCTGATATTATATATACTGTATCTTTATCGTCTTTTTTTATCTCAAATAACTCTTCAGCGTGATCTAGTCTTCCATGATGAGGGATTTGAATTATTTGATGTTTTTTAGCATTATCTTCAATGGCTTTTGTACTAGCATCTCCAACCAGTAAGATTTTTGATGTTCCTAAATCAATGCTTATTTGAACGCTAGCAGCATTCACGGTTGTTTCATTATCTATAGAATCCCCTTGTCTAGAATCTAAGGCTTGTCCAGCAACTTCTAATACATACTCTTTAGAAGGACCTACGACCTCTATTCCATTACATATTTGTACAAAGGAATTATCTTCATTGTAGATGTTTTGCAATACTCCCTGTTCTCCTAAAGAAGCAATATTTGAATATCTTTCTAATATTTGTCTCTTTATAGAATCTTTAGTTTTTCTATCATCATCAATTTCTTCTAATAATTCTTCATAAAATTTTAACAATAGAATAGTATAAACTTTTTCTACTTTATTTTCTTCAATTAATTTTGGTATACCATTAAAATGGTCTGAATCGTTATGTGATAAAACAATTATTGCTTTTTTGTCTGGACCATAATTGTTTTCTAAATATTCTATTACTTTTTCAGCATGTTCATTTGAGCCACAGTCAAACACAACAACATCATTTCCATTATCTGATATAAAACAATCCCCAAAATCATGTTCCTTACTTTCTTTATAACTCTTAGAGCTTAACATTAAAGTATTCATAAAACCCTCCTTGTATGATATAATATTTATGTATGTATATAAAAGCACAACTTAAGTGTGATTTATATTTTTATTACATTTTGATTATACTAACTATTTTAGCAATTGTCAATACACTATGCTAAAAAACTTACATTTTATTTAAAAAATATTTACATTTTATTTATTTTATAATATAATTACTTTAAATGGAGGGAAATATTATGAACGAAAATAAATTTTCTCAAATAATAAAAGAATTAAGGAAAAAAAATAATCTAACACAACAACAACTAGCTGATATAGTTGGAATTACTGCTACAGGAGTATCATATTGGGAATCTGGAAATGCAACTCCAAACACTGAAACATTAAATAAATTATCAAATTATTTTGGAGTTACTGTTAATTATTTATTAGGAATTAAAGATAAAATAGAGGAAGAAGATAATTCTAGGACTGCTATAATTTTTAGAAAAGCTGAACAAGTAGATCCAAAAGAAAAAGAAAAGCTACTGGACATATTAGATAGCACAATAGATATATTTTTAGGGAATAACAAGAATGGTTAAACCAAATTTTAAAAGAGCGAAAGAAGAAGCTTACAAAACTTTAATGTTACAAGAAAATTTTTCTTTTCCAATAAATCCTAAAAATATAAAATTAAAAGAATATGATATTAAAATAATCAGTTTCCAAGAATATGCACAAAAGACAAATCTGAGTATAAATCAATTAACTTCTAATGGAAATACTAATGATGGATATACATATATTAAAAACAACAATATATTAATTTTTTATAATGAGGATATAGAAACAGAAGGAAGAAAAACTTGGACAATATCTCATGAATTAGGACATATAGTTTTAAACCATACTACTCAATGTGATAAAAATGAAGCTGAAGCTAATTTCTTTGCAGCTCAATTATTAGCACCTCAATGTGTTTTAAAAGACTTAGTTAAAAATGGTGCGAAAATAACACCTTTATATTTATCTGAAAAATTTAAAATATCTAAGGAAGCTAGTGAAAATTGTATTAATACTTTAGGTAAAGTTATTGATAATGAATTTATAACAACGGATTATGATGATATTGTAATACAATTATTTAAACCATATATCAGTATAGATTATTCCTACGATTCATATTTTGATGAATTAGAGGATAGAAGAAAAAGCTTTTATTTTTAAGGCTATATAAATATTAATTGTAAGAAAGGGAAATAACTCTATGTTTGAATTATTTGAAGTAGAAGAAAAAGACAAAAATATTATTTATAATTTAATGCAACTATATACTTATGAATTAAGCTTTTTTGAAGATGAAACAACTAATTTTCAACTAATAGAAAACGGTTTGTTTAAAATGAGTAAGTATATAGAATTATATTGGACACAAGAAAAAAGGCATCCATATATTTTAAAATGTGATGGTAAATTAGCAGGTTTTGTTTTAGAAAGATTTAATGAAAATGGAATGAATGAGATAGCAGAATTTTTTGTTTTAAATAAATATAGAACACTTGGAGCTGGAACATTTATGGCAAACGAAATGTTTAAAAAATATAAAGGAAAATGGGAGATACGAACATTATTAAAAAATAAACGAGCTCAAGAATTTTGGAGAAAAGTTGTAAATAATGCTAGTAATGGAAACTATGAAGAACATTTAATAAGAGATAATACTAGATATGCATTTTATTTTGAGAATTAAAATAACAAATATAATTTTAAAAGGAGCTAATAATTATGATAGATATTTCAAAGGCAAAAATTGCATTCAAAAAATTTTTAGACAAGTACGAAGATAAAAGTGATTTAAGTTTTCAATTAAAAGTTGTACATACATATCACGTCGCAGAAAATTCAAAATATATTGCAGAAAAATTAAATCTGAGTAAAGAAGATATAGAACTTGCAGAATTAATTGGATTACTTCATGATATAGGAAGATTTGAAGAATTAAAAATAACAAAAGAGTTAAATAGTGTAAAATTCGATCATGCAACACATGGCTCAACAATGTTATTTGAGAATGGAATGATTAGAAATTTTATAGAAGACAGTCAATACGATGAAATAATAAAGAAATCAATAGAGAATCATAGTAGATTAGTTATTGAAAAAGGATTAAATGAAAGAGAATTATTGCATTCAAAAATAATCAGAGATGCAGATAAATTAGATAATTATAGGGTAAAGAAAGCAGAAAAAATAGAAGCAATCTTCCCTAAAAGAGTAAATAAAAAAGAAGATATGGAAGAATGCTTGTTAAGTGATAAAGTATATGAAACCGTATTAAATAGAGAGTGTGTTAATATCTATGATAGAGTAACACCATTAGACTTTTGGGTTTGCATATTGGCATTTACATTTGATTTGAATTTTGATGTAACATATAATATCGTAAAAGAAAATGACTATATAAATATATTAATAGATAGATTTGATTATAAAGATATAGACACAAGTATTAGGATGGAAAATATAAGAAATATTATAAATAAATTTATAGATGAAAAAATAACAAATTTTAAGTAATAGGGTGATAATATGATACTAATAAATGATAGAATTAAAGAACTATTCAACGTCTCTGCCAATGACTTATACATATTAACAGATTTTGATGGAACTATAACGAAAGATTCTAGTGATAGTTCTTGGGCTAGCATTTTCAAAAATCCTAATGTAACAGATGAATTTGTTCAAGAATGTATAAGAATATTTAATTATTACCATAAATATGAAATTGACGAAAGCATTCCACTAGAAGAAAAAATGGTAATTATGAGTGAATGGTATAACAAAAACATAGAAACACTAAAAAAGTTTGGTATTACTGAACAAACAATAAATTACTCAGCTAATAATGAGAATATAATGTATTTTAGAGATGGTGCAAAAGAATTTTTAAAAGAAATGAATGATAGAGGCATTCCTATAATAGTAATATCAGCAGGAGTAGGAAATATTATACAACAATTTTTAATCAATAATGACTGTAATTTTCCCAATATTTATATTTGCTCAAATTTCTTGGAATATGAAGATGGCGTTATTAGAAGCATTAGAGATAATAATTTAATACATCCATTAAATAAAAATGAAATCTCATTGCCGACACATATTCAAGAGAAAGTTGCTAATAGAAATACTATTATACTTCTTGGAAATAGTATCTCAGATATTAAAATGATAAATGATAGAACGAAAACATATAGAATAGGATTTTTAGATGAAAAAGTAGAAGATAGAATATCTGCATTTCAAGAGCACTATGATGTGGTGTGTACAGATAATACATCATATTATGAATTAGGAAAGAGAATATCAGAGCATTTAAATAGAGCAACGGATAAAGAAGAAAGATAGTATATAGTTAATTTATATGTGAAATTAGATAAGGGACTAATCCCCCTATCTAATTCTTTTTTTATCTTTATTTTTTAAACCTTCCAACTCATTATTTAGTTGATTTTCTGCTACTCTATTTTTTATTAGAATAGCTTCTTTTTCGCCTTTTTCAGCTTTAGTAATAATTCGTTTGCAAGTTTGTATTTTTGAATTTATTTTATTTATATCTTTTGTGAGATTATTTAATTTATATTCAAGAAAAGACCTATCAGTTTCATTAGTAGTTTTCTTATATATCTGCCTTATTTTTTCTCGTTCTGCCTTTAATGGTGTAACTTCTTCAATATATTTAATTCTTAAATTTTGAACAGCTTCTTTCGAGTTTAGATTATAAGTGCATATTAAACTCATTTCATCTGCTAATTTATTAAATTTATCTATTTCTTGATAATATTCTTTTGTTCTTTTTTCATAATGAATTTTAGGTGGCAATTTTCCGAGTAGATATAAATAATGCACATATAACCTATAAAAAGAGGAGGTCTTTAATTTTTCTTGATCAATCTTAATACCATCATATATTCTTACCTTATATACTTTTTCCTGTTTATTTGCATTTATATAATCATATAATCCTCTATGATATATTCTAGTTTTAATATTTTCAAAAGTATAATCTTCTCCAAATGCTCTTGCAAGCCTTATATTTCTATTATAGTACGGAGATGAAACAGACATATAATTTCCAGATTTTTTTATATAATAGCCTTTATAATTTAATATATCCACAAACTCTTGATATTTTTGAGCATCTTTAATTGCTTCATCAATATCAGCTTTTATAAGTTCCATTTTTCCAGAATTACGGTTATAATTTGCAATTCTACTTTTGGCTATATCACTCACTTGAGTAGCTTTTGTACTTTTAATTATAGATAGTCCATATTTTCTACAAATAGCATCATTTGTTTCTCGAAGTAAAGCAATTTCTACATTTGAATTATGATATTTATTTCCATCTATAAATGAAACTGAATTTAAAACTATATGATTATGAACATTTTGCTTATTAGTATGAGTGCAAACTATAACTTGATATCTGTCTCCCCATAGTTCTTCAGCAAGTTCCATTCCAATTTTATTACACTTGTCTGGAGAAATTTCATTACCATTGAAAGATTGTATTATATGATAACCTAATCTGCCATCTTCTTTATGAAATGCTTTTTTAGTTAGCGTCATTTGAGAATAGGCTGTTTGTGGTAAACAATTTATACCAGATACTAAAATACCATTTTCAGTTTTTTCTCCATTCATTGCATAATTTATTACTGCATCTAAATTTTTCTTAATAACTTTATATTTTGTAATTGCCATTTAAATACCTCCTTTTATTTTTGTCTTGAATAAATTTTTCTTTCAAACCTTAAAATAAAATCAGCTAAAGTATTTGAAATATATTTATAATCATCGTGAGAAACACTGTATCTTGAATTTGCAACTTTAGCAATTTGATTTATATTATTTGCTATGCCATATAAATCTCTTTGAAAAGATTTTATTTCTTCAGTTGGTTGAGCTTTTATTCTATAACTTTTGATTAAACTTCTAATAAATTCAGCTTCACTTAAACCTGCTTCCTTTGATTTTCTTTTTAATAATTCATTTTCTTTTATATCTAACCATATTTGTTTTTTTATATTTCTTTTTCTCATAATTTTCATTCTCCTTTTTCAAAAAAATTGGCAGTCTTTTTTCTAAAAGACTGCCAGAAAAATGCTTATACTTTTAAGGGGATTGGGGAAGAAATTCCCCATAAATTAGTTTTAGCGTAAAACTACAAGCGGTATTTATACGGGAGTATAAATGCGATGCTTGCTTTCAAAATAGCATAAAGTTTTAAAGTATCTAAAACATACTAAAAAAGAGAAGAAAGTTTTAGATTTCTTCTCTTAAAAAAGTTATTTTAGCCTTTAATAATTCCTAAATTTTTAAAATAAAAATAGTTTTCTCTTGCTCCTAAAAAGAAAATTTTTCTATCTTCATAATCACTCATCTGTAAATAAAGAGATACTAACTTTTGCAACATTTTGCATTCTTCTTCGTTTAAATTCATAGCTTTATCATCTTCAAAAAGTAATTGCAAATTTGGATACATCTCCATAATTTCACTAACTTTATTTTGCAATTCTTTATATTCAGGATTATTATTTTTTAGTTCAACTCTTGCAGCATCTATTAACTCACTAAATTCAATTGAATTTATATCATATAATCTTATTTCTTCCATAACTTTTACCTCTTTTCCTATACATATATTAATTCTTTAAATATAATTTCTTCAACACGATTTTTAATATTGTTCATGCATCTAACCCATTCCATTTGATTAGTTGCTTTTAATTCTTCAGTTATATTTTCTTGCTCTGCAAATTGTTTCATTAACAAATGAAATCTTTCATTGGCTGTTTTATCTATTTCTAATAAATGACTTCTTAATTTATTATCAAGCCATAAAATTGTATATTCTACTTTCTTATGCTCTAATAAATATTTCAATCTTAACTTTCCATATTTACCAAGTTCACTTTTATTTACACTAGCCGAATCGACTAAATTTGGAAAGTAGAAATCACCTTTTCTTATATATTCAATTCCTTTTTTTTCATCAATAAATCTATCTTTTAATTCTTTATTTTCCATAATTTTAAATCTCCTTTTCTATACATTACAATATAATTTATCTAATTGTTCAGGTGCATAAACTCTTTGTTCATAATTTGAATATGAATTTTTTCTCTGGGGCGTATTACTATAATTAGTTTTATTATATTTATTATTACTACATCGTAAATTCTCCGACTCTTGATTCGTAAATTTTCCGTTTCTTGAATCGTAATTTTTACGGCTCATAATTTTTTCGGTTGATATATGATTTATCTTTCCAACATAGATAATATTCTTTTTTCTAAAACCTAACCTCTTTTCATATATCAATTTTACATTGTTTAGCTCTCTAAATGCTTTTGTGACTGTTTTGTCTGATAAGTTTAGTTTCTCCCCAGCCTCTTTTCTTGAAAATATTAAAAATATATTTCCATCTTCATCAATCCATTCATTTTTCATTGAAACTGATAGTCTATCTAGTAAAAGTGCATATAATAATTTACTATCTGAATTTAGTTTCTCATAATATGGATTTATAAATAGTTCTTTTGGAACTTGATAAAAAGTATTTTCAAGACATTCATTCACTTTATAAGGTATAAAATCCATAGCAATAGTTCTCCTTTCAGTTTTTTTGAACAACACTGAAAGTGCCTAAATATCAATGAATTTTGCTTTGCGGAAATTTGCGGAACAATTTTTTTAAAGATTTTAAAAATTGCGGAACATTTTTCTAAACAAAATATTGGAATTTTTGAGAATTTTTTAGAATGTAAAAAAATTGTGCTATTCTCTAAAATTCTTAGAAAATAGCACTTTTAAATATTTTTGACTGTTTTCAAATTCTATTGAATTTTCTTGAAAAACGGTCTAATATGGTCGAGGTGACTTGTTTTGCACTTTGTCGACCTCTTATATATCAAACGTTTCAGACGTTATTTCAATTCTAGAACATAATTCTAGAAAAAACTAGCTTTTCAGTTTTATTATTCCTTCTACGTCATTCCTTAGTATTTTCTAAGGATTTAACGATTTTTCTTTTTTTGTATATTCGTTGATAGAATCACCCAAAAGCATTTTAACACTCTCAACATATTTTTGCAACTCTTTTCGTTGCGTTTCTATTGGAAGATCTGTGTAAGTGTCCATTGTTTGCCTTATATCCGAATGTCCTAAAGTTTCTTCCATAACTTTATAGTCAATTCCAACAGAGTAACTATTTGTAGAATATGAATGTCTTAATTTGTGATTATGTGCATTATCTTCAATTCCAATAAACTTACAAATTCTTTTTAAACAGTCATTTAAAGTACTATCAGTAAAAACATTACCCTTTTTATTACAAAATAACAAATCGTTTTCATTTGGTTTCATATTTTTAATGGCATGTTCTAAAACTGGCTGTGTTAATTCAGTAAGCACAATATCACGCTCTCCACTTGGTGTTTTTGTTCTATCTCCTAAAATAGTATGTCCTTGTTTATCTAAAGTTGTAGTTCTTTTTATGTGTAATAACCCATTTTCTAAATCTACATCTTGTTTTTTTAAACCTAAAACTTCTCCAATACGTAACCCACAATGAATTGCTATTAAATATTCATCTCTATGTGAATATTTAAAATCTGGACTATAAAGATATATTAGTAATTTTTTAAAATCATCAATATTAAAAGATTTTACTTTTTCTGTTTTTACAATACTTTGAGGCATTTTTATTCCATAATATCCAGCAAAATAATCTTCTTCAAAAAATTTTCTTTCTTTTGCAATTCCAAAGGCTTGTTTTAATAATTGATAATCTTTTTTCAATGTATTTTGAGCATATCCTTTTTCTCTCTCATAATTTAGGAAATCTTCAACATCTTTTCTTGATATTTTATCAATTGTTTTATCAAACCAAGGACCAGAGTTTCTTTTAACACGTTTTAAAATTTCTGAATAAGTTCTGTATGTGTTATCATTGTTGGTTCCATTGTTATTTTTTTGTTTCATAAACTCAAGTGTTATTCCTTCAATTGTCATTGGAGATATTTTTTCTTTATTCGGTTTAGATTTTAATCCTCCTGGATTATCCTTTTTAAATTGTTCAGATTTATAAATTGCTTCATTTTGAGTTGCTCCTGTAAATTTTTTTCTAATTGTTTCTCCTGTTTCTTCATCAACTCCTACTACAATTGTTACACTATATTGCTCAGATATATAGAACTTATCGCAATGCTCGTTATCGGAACAACTATGGCAATCTGGACATTTATTCATTAGTTTAAGATTTCTTCTGTGATTGCAAAAATCTTTGTTTAAGCATTTGCTACATTTAGGACACATAGGTCTATCGTTTTTTACTCGTGCTTTTTTTACCAAGTATGGTGCTTTTTCATTATAATTTTTCTTCTTTTTGGTCATTTTGTATTCTCCTTTTTCTTGTAAATTTCGAAGAATACCTTATCAAATCAAGTTTTTTAGATTATAATAGATTTAGCAAGGTATTCTTGCTATAGATAATTTTAAGTCTTAAGCTTATTGCTTAAGCAAAGTTTTGTATTGAGGATTTAAAGGGCAAATTTAAATCTTCTTTTTCTTTCTAGTTTTTTTCATTATTTAAATATCTTCTTAAGTTATCTTCACTTATCAATAGCTTTCTTCCAACATATCTTGCTCCAGACTCTTTCATTTTCATTATAGCATAAGCTGTTTCTTTTGTAACGTGTAGTCCTTTACAAATATCTTGTGCTGAAAACATTTTAATTCCACACATATTTTCCATAATATTTGTCTCCTTTCGCTTGTATTTTGTAATTTATATTTATCTCATCCCCTAAATTACACTGGGCTTTTACTGGTCGTTGATTTCTCAAATCTTTGGAATTTCACCACTACCCCATCAAGGCTAGCTACACTCTTTGCGTGCGATGGTACTTTTAAACCACTCAAGCTGAGACTGTGTAGAAGAGCATTTCTGCTTCTATCCAGTAACGGATTATTCAATGTTCAATGTGCTATCCGTGATTAGTTTTTGCTAATCATTTAATAACTACTAACAAATATTTTAGCATTAGCTATTGCATATGTCAATAGTTTGTGATAAAATATTTTTAATAAATAACAGAGGGTGACGGTGAGGTAATATGGAAAGATTTGAATTATGCTTAAAAAATCAATTTTTTATCAATAAGTTTAATAAATACAAATTTATGGCATACCAAGATTTAAAATTTAATCAAAAACATAAAAGTTATGAATTTTATAATAGATATGAGAAAATCAAGTTAGGAGTTCAATTATGTGACTTTTTAAATACTGATTTTTCAGATTTAAATAGTATTAGAGAATTTATTAATAAATATGGTATTACAATAATAACTCATCTATCTGATATAAAAATTTATCAGTATTATTCTGAAAAAGAATATAACGAAATGATTGATGATGTTATAAATAATTTAAAAAACAAATTAGAAATGTATAAAAATGCTTTCATTGCTGATATTACATATATCTATAATTTAAACGACTTAGAAGAATTGAATGATTTAACTCCTATACAGAGATTACATATATTAAGAGATAGTAAAAAGGAATCTGAAGTAAGAAAATTATATGATTCAAATAATTTGAAATTAACTTTAAATAATTTTGGAGATTTTACAGAGTTTTCTATAACAAGAGAGGCTGATGCACAAGAAATTGCAAAAAATGTTAATACAGATTATTTAAATACATATTGTTTTGAAAGCAATGATATAATTCAAACATTTATAATTGAATTATTTGAAATCACTGAAATAGAAAGTACTGCTATTAAAAAATGTAAAAACTGTGGCAAATTTTTTGTTCCAGACAACAGAGTAGATGAATTGTATTGTAGTAACATTTATGAAAATGATAAAACTTGTAAAGAAGTTGGACCTTTTAGAACTAAACAAAAGCTTATGCAAGAAAACGATGATTTAAGAATTTATAGGAATGTTTATCAAAAGTTATTATTAAGAACAAGAAGAAATCCTAATAATACACAATATGAAGAAGAATTTATAGCTTTTAAAAAGAACAATACAAAGCTAAAAGAACAGATAAATAATGGAGAAATATCTCAAGAAGAATATGTTAATTGGCTTAATGAACAATAAAACTAATATTATGTGGAAAGGATTTAATATGGAAAAAAATATAGATATTTATAATAAAAAAGAAGAATGTAACATAAAAGCAAAAATATTTTATAATGAAGAAGACTCAATAAAAACTAATATTTTTATATTTTGTCATGGATATTGTAGTGGAAAAGGAAGTAATTCAGTTAAAATAGTAGCTAATAAATTATTAGAACATAATATTCCTTCTATTTCTTTTGACTTTCCAGGACATATAGATAGTGTTCAAGGTACTGATAAATTGAAAGTAGATGTATGTATTTCATATATAGATTCTATTATCGAATATATAAAAGAACAATATGGCGAAAATATAAAGATTTCATTTTACGCTATTAGTTTTGGAGCATATATTCTCTTAAATAAACTTATAGGAGACAATAATGAATATGATAATATAGTTTTAAGATCTCCCGCTTTTAATATGAAAGAAATTTTTACAAATTGTTTATTAAAAGAAGAATTTGAAGAATATAAGAAGAATGGAAGAGCAAAGACTGGACATGGTGGAAAGATAATAGTACCATATTCCTTTTATGAAGATTTAATAGAACATGATTTGTATATAAAATATAAAGAGAAAAGAAAGATACTTATAATCCAAGGAGATTTAGATGATACTGCTCCAATTACAGATACATATAAATTTATAACAAATAGACCCAAATTTGAACTTATAGAAATGAAAAATGTTAAACATCATATGGAACCAGATGAAATCTCTGTAAGTACTGAAATTATGCTAAAAAAGCTTGAAATGTGTGATTGACATAATCTGGAAAGAGTGATATAATAAGTATGTAGTTTTTACTATATTTAGCTAATTCGTTCCTATCTCTAAAATTTAAACTATTTATTTAAGGAGGACTATTTATGTTATACACAAAGAAAGAAGTACTTGGTAAGTGGGGATTTGTCAACGAAAAAAATGAACCTATTTGTAAATTTATCTATGATGAGGTGCGGGATTTTTCAGAAGGAATTGCAGCAGTCAGAATAGATAATAAATGGGGGTATATCAATGAAAATGGCTCTCAAATCTGTGAAATCAGATATGAAGCTGTAGGAGATTTTCAAAGCAAACTCGGAGTTGTAGACAAAGAAGGAAAAAGATGCTACTTAAATACAAGTGGCGAAGAAGTAACTGTTACAAACTTCATGAATGAAGAAATGATTTTTGAAGGATGTAAAAGTTGTGCGATTGGAAATCATGCAATTACAAATTTACCTGGTGGATATTTATATGAAGATGAACTCGTCAACGTAACAATAGATCCAGAAATTCCTATTAAGGGGTTTATTGTTATAGGAAGTAGAAGGCATGTAGCTACTACTACATTAATGACAAGAGAGGAAAGAATCCGAATAGAAGATATTACCAACAAGGTGAAATTAGCTCTGGAATCTCTGGGTCAAAAAAACATTCTTTTATTTGAAGATGGATTTGTTGAACATTATAGAAGATGGATTATTCCTTCTGATGATTGGATGTTCCAGTTTGGAAGAGGAAAAAATCTTAAACAAATCACAATGTATGCTAGAAAAAATATGACTCTAGAACAGAAAAGAGAAATGTTAGTATTTGCAGAAAAAGTCAAAGATTTTCTTAGAACGAATTAGTTAAAATGGGGAGAATATATTATTCTCCCTAAACTTTATAAAAAGGATATGTTTGTTATGAATTTATTTGATTATTTTAACAATAATATACATATAGATAAAATAAATAACATTGATGAAGATGTTCGTGAATTAGCTATTGTAAGATATGTTATGAAAGAAGCTTCTAAAATGTTTTATCGTGATTATACTTTTTTCTTGGATAAAGAAAATATAAAAGACAGAGAAGGTATTTATAATAAGAAAGTAGACCTAAATAATATTCAAAATTTTGCAATTGTATGTAAAAGTTACTGTAATATAATCATGGATTTATTAAAGCAAGTTTATAATATTGATTCTGAATTAGTGTCGCCTTTTGAAGACAAATTTAGACATGTTGATTTACTTATAAAAGCCAAAAATGGGAAAAACTATATAGTCGATCCATTAACTGACTTAATTGAAATGCAAGTAAGCATGAGAACAAATAATTTTGCTTCAGAAGAATATTATAATAGTAATTATACAGGAATATTAAATAATATTAGTTTTCTAAATGAGAATACTTTAGCGGAAATTGATACTAAAATTGGATACAAAAATGATGGAATATATTTAAATGATTTTTTAAAATTATTAAAAACAAAATTAGATAATATAGAAGAACTATTAAAAACTAATGATTTAGTTGCATTTGAATTGCTAGGACAAGAATATGATGGAAGAAAATTTTCAGAGAAGGAAAAAACCGAGTTAAAGTTAAAATTTATAAGTAAATATTTGAACAATAGAAAGAACTTAAATGGTATTGTAGATTTGGTGATGTTTTCTAATATTGTAATTAAGGAATTGTTTGCAGATACGGAACAAGAACAAATTCATGTTTATAGCTTTTTTGTAGATAAGAAAGATTTAAAAGATGAAAATTTAAAAAGTATACTTATAAATAAAGATAATAGAAAAAGAGGATTAGTTATCAACTTTGATAATAATAATTATATTTTATCATTAAATGATACTGTATTAGAATATGATGAAGATACCTGGAAGAATATTGTAAAAGAAAATAATATATTCATAAAACCTCAATATCCAGTTAAATTATTAAAATATTTAAAAAATAGTGGAGCTGATAGAAACATAGTACATAACAATGAATTTTTAAGATTCTTTAATAAATTTGAAAATAATTTATTAAAGAAAGGATATTCATTAGAAGATATTATAAATAATAATATTTTTATACAAGATGGAGTTATATATACTAAATCTGGAAATAATAGTATTTCATATAAAATAGAAAATGGAAATTTAGTGTTTAAAGAATATAATAAAAATCTTAAACATACTGTTTTATATCAAGATGAGGGAAGAAATATTTCATATATAACAGAACCAATTTTAAAAGAAAATGAAAAACTTTATTTATATGAATTTGATTCTAATGGTTTATTTGATTTAGATGATGCTACTGGGATAGAAGAACTTGTATCACCATTAAGCAATGGAAAATATTTATCAAGGAACTCTTCTTTCTATGAAGCAAAAAAATATTCAGAACTTGCTGATAATAGGAAAAGACTAAACGAACTTTTAACAGAAGATCTTTCAAAGAAAAACTTTGTAATACTTGAATATTTGGCAAATTCATCTGCAAAAGTATATTTTGAGGAATTAAAGAAAAAAATAGAAAATCAAGATAATAGAGTTATAGAAGTACAAAAGTGTTTTGAAGAAGATTGTGCAAATATAGTAAGATTTTTTAGAAATCAACCATTACAAAAAACTAAATATGATTTACCAGATGGAAATAGTAAAATTTTAGAACGTCATATTGAAATGGATAATAAACAAATGTTATATTTATTTTGTTCAAATTTAAAATTTACTAATCAAAAACATATACTAAATCCAGGATTAGGCTCTATTTTTATAGGTCCAATATTAAAAAGCATGTATGGATTTGATTATACTAATATATTATTTAGTTTGTATTCAAAAGACGAAAGATTAAGAAATATTTCAGAACAAAAGTCTTTTGAATATATGATGAGTAATGATTTGTGGAAAAAGACACAAAATGAATTAATATTAATTGATGATAATACTTATTCCTGTAGTACTTTAAATAGTATTATAACAGAATTAGAATTGAGAAATAAATCCTGTAAATTTGGTGCAGTTAAATATAATTGGGATTTTTATAATCAAGTTAAACATGGAGAATTACAACATCCAACATTTGATGTAGGAAAAGTGGACTTTTTAACTATTTTGGATGAACCTGGATATTGGATTATGCGTGACTCAGTTAACGCTTTAAAAAAGGATGGAGGAGACGAATATGTAAAGATAATGCAACAGTATGGACTTCGTCAAGATAAACATCCAGATATTGAAATTTTAATGAATTTTGCAGAAAAATATTCTCAATGTTCGGGAATTGATTTGTATGATATGGAAAGTAGAGATATAAAAAAGACTTCAGCTTTTTTATGTAATAAATTAAGAAAACAAATTAAAGAAATAATAAGAGACATTCCGTCTCAAGATAGAGGTAGAGATGAATAAAATAAAAAAAGAATTAAAAGAATTTTTAGAATACAAAAGCAATTACAAATTTTTTCAGAAAGATTTAATACAAAAAGATGAATGTATTTATTGTGATAATGAGTTACTTCAAGATAAAGAACGGAAATAAAATTAGCGAAACAAAGAAGTGGATTGATGTTGGATACAGAAATAGAGGAGACTATGCCCAAATGCTGTCAAATTTATTCCCTTATACATTTAAATTTAGAGGAAAAAAAATGAAAAGTATTGAGGATTTTTTCCAAGGAATTAAATTTAAGGATAAAAAAGTTCAAAATTATGTATTTACATATTATGGAACACAAGCTGTTCATATAAAAGCGGCAACTGATTATAATTGGAAAGAAAGTGGAATAGTTTATTGGCAAGGTAAAGAAATAAAAAGGGATAGTAAAGAATATGAATTGCTGGTAGACGAATTATATATTTCTGCAATACAAAATCCAATTTATAGAGGAATATTGAGTAATTGTAACAAATTTATTATACATTCTATTGGGGAAAATAATAAAAAAGATACCACATTTACTAGATATGAATTTGAATTTGAGTTAAATTGTTTGAAAGATTTTATACAAACTAAAAAAGGAGTTAAATAACATGAAAAAAATTTTAAATTGGCTAGGTAAAGATATGGAATTTGAAGGAAATTTGAGTTATGCTATTGCTAGTCATAAAATAACAAATTTTCCAGGTGAATATATATATGAAGATGAACTTTTTAATATCGCAACTGATCCTGAAATCCCTATAAAGGGATATATGATACTAGCAATAAATAAACCAATACGTTCTATAACAGACTTAACAAAAGACGAGAGAGAAAAATTAATTGATTTATCAAATAGATTACTAAAAACAATGCATAACTGTGGATTTGAAAAAGTAATGATATATCAAGATGAGTCCAGTTCAGGATATTTACACATCAATTTTATACCAAGACATGAATGGACAAATCAATTTCATGCAAATTTTGGTAAAATGGGAATCTATGCTAAAAAGGTTCTAAATGTAAGTGACGATTATAGACAAGACCTTTTGAATTGTATTGATAAAATTAAAAAGAATTTTAAATAAGAGTATGGCCTATTATAGGACATACTCTATTTATACGTATTGATTAATTAGTAATTCGTGATAAATTTCACAGCATCCAGATTTTCCTGAAGCTTCAATACGCGCCACAAGCTTTCCATAAAACTATTGTCTTTAAAAGAACAACATTCAGTACAATTTTTAGGACAATTTTTCATAATGAATTTTGCCCGTTCACCATGCATTAATTCCTCAAGTTCGCCTTTTCTTCCTTCTAATATTCCGTAGTGATAATTAAGATCTGTTATTCTATCCCAGAGTACGCAACACATAAGATTAGTTCCATATAGTGGAGGAGAAATAAGCGAACTCCAACATCTAGATGGTTTTTCTCTTTCAACCATAGCTCTGTTATTGTAGATAGTATTTAAATCATTAGGAATTTGATAATCCTTAAGACCATAAGAATAAGCCGTTTCTTTTAATGCTACAAGTTCTTCTATAACATCCAAAGAAACAATTTCATCTTTAACTCTCTCGAAGTCTGGAACAAGTACCTTTACTCCCTGAAATACATCTACTCCAACATTTACGATAGTTTTAATAAAGTCATCATAATGTCCAGCATTTAATGATCTAATACAAGTTCTTGTACCAATCAATAATGAATCCTCTCTGCCAATTCTTGCTCTTGCATTACACAACTTATCTAAAAGATGAATTGCATCATTATATGAGAATTCATTGTTTTTTGATTTTTGATTAGAATAGGCTTTATAAGAATCTGTTGAAATTCCAGGGAAACTTATTCTGATAAAAGATGCATTTTCAACCAAGCAATCTAATAACTCATCTGATATTTTGCTTCCTGTACTTACATATACAATTCCCATATTGCATTTTTGATTTGCATGTTCTATCATTTTAATTCTATCTTTATACAAGTCTGGATTTCCTTCTCCACAAATTTCAAATCTAACAGTATTAAATCCTCGTTTAGATGAATAAGAAGAAATTTCATCCAATATTTTCTTGTATTTATCGATAGGAACGATAGGATATTTGATATGCTGATCTGTTATAGCCCATTTCCTACTTGGACATGCTAAACAATCTTTGCAATCAAAATCACAATATGGAAAATCTTTAGCACTTACCGAAAGAATTGGCATTTGTTCTATGCCATATTGAACTGCATATTTAATGGCTTCACAATAATCTTTTTCCGTTAAAGGATAGAGATGTTGTGGAGAGTGTGTCCGCGAAAACCAGATTGTTTTTCCAGTTTCCATGTTTACTGCAGAAAATTGTTTTGCTGTTAAAATAGTATTTTTGTTCATTTTATCCCTCCTTATGTTATGGAAAAATGTGACAATTACATGATTATATTGTTATGTTAACATATTAGTTAGTTTTTGTCAAGAAATGCTTAAATACGTGAAAATGTAAGTTGTACTAAATATTAAAGTATTTATCTATTTTTGTTTTATTCTTTATCAATTTACTTGATATACTTTTTTCCGTAGTTTCTTTTTCGTAATTTTCTTTTATTTGAACATATTTATCAATAATCCTATCACAAGCCTTTCTTTGTGCATAAATAATATCAATATTTTCAGTAAGTTCATTAATTTCCTTTTTAATTATATTTTTATCATTATCATTTGTAGCTTTATGATATTTTCTCCATAAATCTTCCCTTTTCCCTTTCAAGTTAGGTAATTTACATTCTAAATCTAATTTATAATTTTCTACTTCTTTAATAGACTCAAATTTGTGCCTAACTAGAAAATTTATTTCTTCAAATATCATATTATTTTTTCTCTTTTGCTTATAATACTCTGGTGTCATTTCTCTATATTCATTTTTAGCAGGTAATATTTTAAAAGCATATAAATAATGCACATATAATCTATATAGTGAGCTTGTTTGCAATAAAAATTTATTTATTTTTGGTCCCGTATATAGTTTTCTATAATATTTCTTTTTAAAATTTGCAACTGGTGGTAATTCTTCTTTTGAATATCTATAAATTCTTTCTTTAATTCCTTGAACTGAATATTCATCTCCAAAAGCCCTATCAATTCTTACATTTCTTGAAAAATAAGGTGTTTTCATTGTAAGATATTTGCCACCATCTTTAATATTTTCATAGCCTTTTGATTTTAGAACTAATTTAAAATCAGAATACTTTTTAACAGAATTTATTGTTTCATCCATATCAGTTATTATCTTTTGCATTTTTTCATCTCTACGGTTAAAATAATCAATATTCTTTTGCCTAAATTCTTTTTCTTTATCAGCTTTAGGAGTATTTACAATAGATAGCCCATAATTTAAACATAATCTGTCAGAAGCTTCTTTCATAAATGCAATTTCTTCATTAGAATTATGATATTTATTTCCGTCTACAAAAGAAACAGAATTTATAATGATGTGATTATGGACATTTTGCTTATTTATATGAGTACAAATAACAACTTGATATTTATCTCCCCATAGTTCTTCAGCAAGTTCTTTTCCAATTTGATTCGCTTTTTCTGAAGGTACTTCATATCCTTTAAATGATTGTATTATATGATAACCTAATGTTTTACCTTCTTTATGAAAGAATTTTTTTGTAAGTGCCATTTCTTCATAGCTAGTCGCCACATTACAATTAATACCTGATACTAAAATTCCATGTTCTGTTTTTTCTCCATTTTTACCATAATTGATAACTGCTTGTAAATTACTTTTAATTGTTTTTATTTTTATAACTGCCACTAAAAATCACCTCCTATTCTCTTGAATATATTTTCTTTTGGAATTCTATAATAAATTGATTAATAGTATTTCTTAAATAATCAAGTTCATCTGTCCCAGCATATCCTCTTATATTAACTCTCATTGCTATTTGATTTATGTTATTTGCTACGCCAGAAATTTGTTTTGTAAATTCTCTTATTTCTTCTGTAGGTTGTTCTTTTATTTTATAACCTTTAATACAGCTTCTTAAAAATTCAGATTCATTCAACCCTGTTTTTTTAGCTTTAGCTTTTAACAAATTATCTTCTTCTTGGTTTATCCAAAATTGTTTTTTGATTGTTCTTTCTCTCATAATTTAATTTGCTCCTTTCAAAATTCTTTATGGGGTTTGGGGAAAGAATTTCCACATCCATTCATTTTGCTAAAAATAACAAGCTGTATTTATACGGGAGTATAAATGCGTCGCTTGCTTTAAATATTTCATTTTGTAATATAAGCCAATTTCTAACCACATTTTTACTAAAAATTGCCTTAAAAAAAGAAGAAATTTCATCTGAAATCTCTCCTAAAAAATTTTTTTATTCTTTTAATTGTAAAATTATTTGTAATTCAAATTACAATTATGTTGTATAAAATGTGATTTATTTTTCTTTAATAACGCCTGTATCTTTTAAGTAAAAATACATCTCTTTACCACCTAAAAGGAATATTTCCTTTTCCTCAAAATCACAAATTTCCATATAAATTTTAGCTAGTTTTTGTAACATTCTACATTCAGTTTCATCTAATATCATTTCTCTATCTTCTAGTATAAATTGTAAATTCGGATATTTATTCATAATATAATTAAATTTTTCTCTCAAATTTTTATAATCTTCATTTCTATTTATTAAATCAGTTCTTCTTTCTTCAATAGCCTCATTTAAATACATTTCATATAATCTTACTTCATCCATTTCTGTACCTCCTATACATAAATTAATTCACTTAATACAATTTCTTCAGCACGATTTTTAATTGAATTCATCCTGCCAACCCATTCCATTTGATTGTTTATTTTTAGTTCTTCAGTTACATTTTCTTGTTTTACTAACTGAGATATAATTGTTTTTATTCTGTCTTCACAAGCAATATCTATCTCGTGTAAATATCTATTTAATTTGCCATCCGTAAATAAAATGATATATTCAACTTTTTTATGTTTTTTTAAATAATCCAATTTCATTCTGCCATATTTTCCAATTGTATAATTTGTTTCTTCTGGTGCTAATACTAAATTAGGCAAATAATAATCGCCTTGTTTTATATATTCAATTCCTGTTTTTTCATCTACAAATCTGTCTTTTACTTTAACATTTTCCATTTTCAAATCCTCCTTAACCATTATTTTCTATCAAATCGTTTAAATTGGTGATTCCGTTTGATTTTTTATAATCTTCAACACTATCATTGGGTGAATTATAATTAGCATATAGCTTGTCTAAATATCCAGGTGGATAAACTCTGCCTTGATAAGTATTCTTTTTTCCTTGATAGCCTTTATAGTTATTATTTATATATTTATTATTATTGCTATTAAGGACTGTCGATTTTCTACACTCAGGAGTGTTGATTTCATGCACTCCTGACTGCTGATTTCCGACACTCCTTAATTTATCTATTTTTTCACTTTCTATCATTCCTATGGTTTTGCCTAAATAAATAATATTTGGCATATTTTTGCCTTGCTTTCTCTCTTTTATAAGATTCCATTCTTTTAATTGCACTAAAGCTGTATCTAATGCTGAACGTTTTATATGCATTTTTTCTTGTATTTCTTCTCTCTTAAAAATCACATACATATCGCCTTTGGCATCATAGAATTGTATTTTTTTGTTACTTTCTATTTGTTTGAATGATAATTCCAACCTATCGGTTAAAATAGAATATAGTAACATAGCATTTGGTGATAGAACTTTATATTCTTCTCTATTTAATAATTCTCTTGGAAATTGTATAAAACTTTCATAAGAAAGCTTGTCTGTTTTCTTAAATGGGGTGAATTCATACATTATAGACCTCCTTTCATCTAACTTAAATCTAAATTGTTCTAGAAAAGTTCTAGAAAATAATCTTAAAACACTTGATATGACTGTATTTTATTCTTCGATAAATTTTATTTTTGAAACTTTTTATTTAGATTCCTGTTCTAGAAAATTTTTCTAGAACAGAATTTGATGATGTAGAAGGATTTTAAAAGACTTTAGGCGGAAAAAATACGTTATCTCAATCTCTTGAAATAACGTATTTTATGCACTTTTGATATAATTTTCGTACTTCTGCAGTTTCCTACAGAATTTACATTTTATGGTCGAGGTGACAGGGATCGAACCTGCGACCTCATGGTCCCAAACCACGCGCGCTACCAACTGCGCTACACCTCGATTTTTCATGTGACTAATATAATATAACACAAAATATACAAATTTGCAAGAAATTTTAAAAAATTTTTAAAATTTCTTGCAATATTAATCATTTTCGTATTAGAAATAAGGTTTTATTTTAACGGAAACCGCCTCCGCCTCCGCCTCCACCGAAGGAACCTCCACCTCCGCCTCCTGAAGAAAATCCGCCTCCTCCAGAAGAATAACTTTCTGCTCTCGTTCTTGCACTTTCTGCATGAAAAATTCCACTTGAAGCACACATATTAATAAATATTATATTATCATATGAACTAAAATTAGACTGCTCTATAATTTCAGGATATATATCTTTAAATTCTTTTGCTACTTCTTTTGCAATTCCCATAATTTGAGCATATATCAAATATTCCTCAAAAATCACTACTTCAATAGCTTCTCTATCTTTAATCAATGTATATTCCTTCAAATATTTCTTTAATCCTGCTAATTCTATTGCTTCTTTCTTTAATTCTGGTGTTGCTGTATATATAGTTGAGGTGAAAATCTTAAAACTAGTTTTTTCTTCTGCTATAATTAATCCCTCATTAACTAATATGTCTCTTTGTTTATCCAATATATTATCAAACCATTTTAATATTCGTGAATAACTTACATTACACCATTTTTCAAATTCTTTGCTTTCTAGTATACCATCTTTACTAGCCTCATACAGCATTTTAAAAATTTCTTTTTCCTGTTCATTTTCAATCATATCTGGATTTGTTTCATTTAATATTATTACTGCATTTTCCTTTTTAAATATTTTTCCACTTTCTCTTTGTTCAACTCTGATAATAGAATCTTTCATCCATTTTAAAATAATTGCTCCTAATATGTCAGTTTTGTTTTTTAGTAGTCCATAATTATATCCTATATAATAAGCTCTAAATATATCTTTTTGACAAGGTATATCTCTGTAATATGCAACATCTGATGGTATCTTCTTTCCTTCTGCTCCAAACTTCAAATTAGAAACAACCTGTTTTTTCGCAAAAATACCTAGAAAAACTATAATAAGTATAATTGGTATAAAATCAAATATTACAAAAACCAATCCTATAGCACCTATTCCACTACTATTAGATGTCCCTTGATATTTTTCACTTCCCTCTTCAGCCATATTTAAATAATATTCGAAATCATGATTTATAAAATTTGATGTATTAAATGTTTTACTTGGAAATTGTACTAACATTGTCATATATTCATCAGTATCAAGTCTACCATCAGATTGCATTTCTATATATCCATCATATACATATACAGTTCCACCATAATTACCATATCCCCATACGCCTACTGTGTCTGAGATGTTAAAATCTGTATGTACTTTGATATACACACTACCAATTGAAGTAGAAAAATCATATGGTATAAAAGTCCAATAAAGCATTTGTGAATCTGTTAATTCAGATATAAACTTTGTTATATTATACTTTACTGTATACTTATGAGAACCATATTGGCTAATTCCCCAACATAACTCAACTCCATTTGAAATTTCATTAATCCCACATTTATATGCTTTATCTGATAATGAACCAGAAGTATTCCAAGATGATAATGTTGTATATGTATTTCCACTTTCTGAAACCGTTAAATTTTCGATTTTAGAATTTCCTAAATTATAATATGGATGGTATGCTTCAGTTCCTTTATCATTATAGCAATCCCACACTTCCGTAATACTTGCATCTCCATTATTGTCAATATAAATATCCATTGATATTTTGCTTATTGAATTGGCTTCTACATTTTTACTTAATCCAAATATAAATAAACTAAATAAAATTATAAACGTAATTTTTAAATACCTTTTCATAATATCCCCCTTTTTATCAACAATATTATTTCATAATATTAGAATTTTTACAATAATATTTGTAAAAATCTATAAAAAGTCTTGTAAAATCATAAAAAAACCATTATAATATTTGTTATGCACCAGTAGCTTAGTTGGATAGAGTGTTCGGCTACGAACCGGAAGGTCGGGGGTTCGAATCCCTCCTGGTGCACCAAAAAAACGCTTGATAAAAGCGTTTTTTTATTTTTTTCAGCACTATTTATATATCCATTCTACATCCAAGTTACATTTGAATTATTGCCTAATAAATATACCTCATTGGTATGTATCCATTATATTTAATATTAACATCATATTCAACTGTAATACATATTTATTTGACTTTCTCTTAAAGTCTGAGCTACACTCTATAATTGATTCTTAAATATTATTCTAAAAACATTTCTTACTAATGGTCCAACAAAAAATGCTAATAAAAAAAACAATAATCCCCTCTATTGGAAATTCTTTTAATGCTATTAAAAAAGTTTGATTTATTAGTCCTTCTGGTGAATTTATCGCTAAGCTATAAACTATCATGCAATAAGCCATCAAAACAGCAGTCATTAAAGTAAATATAAAATTTTGAAACTTTGTTTTAGGCATTATATACCTCCCCCTTTCTTTAAAAAGTTCTTAGTATTTTCTCTAAAAAGCGAAAAAATACCATCTAGTCGCAGACATAGACTAGACAGCATTTAATGTCTCTATTATTATATTACAAGATTTTATTTTCTTCAACAAAAAATCACATTTTTTTATTTAATTACCATTGCTAGACATAAAATACGTAGCTACAGGTATTTCATCATTAATAGTATTTTTATCTAGTTTTATTTTTATAATATCTAATGATACATCTCCTAATCGCTCTATACTATCAATTCCACCTTTACATTCTATTTTTGTTTTTGAATTAATTTCTACTTTAAGTTCAAACTCTCCACCATCAATATTATAATCTGGTAATAAATCATCAAATGTTATAGATAATATTGCTTTGTTTTTATTTATTATCTCCATATTTGTGCCTATTGGTGAAACTGTTAAATAAATAGGATTTTCTAATGTAAAGTTTTTCATCAATTCTTTTCTTAATTCTTCACCCTTTATATTACTTAATACACTAATTACATTTTGTTTTGTAGTAAGTGTATCAATAAAATAACCAACTTTTATTTCATTAATGCTTATTTCATCATTTGTTCTTCCATTTATAAACTTTAAATTGTTATTTTTATCTATTGAATATTTTTTATTATTTGATTGATTTTCAAAAACGATATTATTATCTGTTATTTCAGTTACTACACCCTCTCCATTATGAATGTATTCTTCTATATTATTAGTAATATTTTTTATAAAGTCCTTTTTTTCTATTTTTTGTCCATTTTTATATAATGTTATGTCTTCACTAGTAACAATAATTTTGATGCTTTCATTTAGATTTATATAATCTGATATTTTTTCTAATGAGCTAATTTCATTAGAATATCCTGTTACTCTTTTTTTATTTCCTTTTTCATACTTTATTTTTGTCATTTCATTTTTATCAATATCAATATTCATAGTAAGTAAACATGCTTTATTTTTTCCGTTATAATCATCTTTATAAAATTGGAATATAGCTGTTTTACTATTTTCTTTTATATCATATTGGATAAAAGTTAACTTTAGTCCTTTTTCATATTCCTGTGCTATATCCGTTAGTTCACTTTTTATTTCTAATAAATCATATACATCTGTACATAAATTATAATCTTTATCATATTCTTTACATTCATATGGTGCAAAATCATCATTATTTTCAATAAGATTATAAAAAAATATTGATACAATTATAATAAAAATTGCTATAATTATTGCTATCTTCTCTTTCATAACTCATCTCCTATATAAATTGTAATATTATTTGAGTTTTAATATCGTGTCATTACATACCGTCCCATCCTCAGCTATAGTTGATTTTCTAACAAATTTAGAATGTTTCTTTAAAACACCATAAGCATACCAATCATGAGTACAAAACTCTTTACAAAACTCTGGATAACCATGTTCTTTGCAAGTGTCGAAATATAAACATTTTGATATTTCATAAGAAAAACCTTCATCATCGTCTTTTAATACTTTTGCCTTCCAGCATATTGCCTTTGCCCCATTTAAGTCATCCTTTAAACTATTTACAACTATATTATACCCATTTGGCAATACATCAGCTATTTTATATATAACAGTTGATTCTTTTTATTAATAATATTGAAATCAAGTAATTAATAATTATAATTCATTAAGCATTTGCAAATTATGTCAATTTTTGGTATAATTAATTTAATATTCGTGGGTACAGCGAAATATAACAAATGTACCATTTTAGTATAGAATGCTGTTATTTTAGTGTTCTGCTAAAAATATAAGGAGACTTTTATGAAACGGTATTTAATCACATTAATCACAATTGTATTAGTTTTTGGCTTAGTCGGATGCCATACGGAAACTGTTCCTGAAGAGAAGAACTTAGAAGTTCTTAACACTCTTGATGGAAGTACCCTTGAAAAAACTCATGAAATTGAATACCTTAAATTTATAACTACCTATGATACAGGTGATTATGATTTAAGTAGATGGAGAATAACTGACTCCAAAACAATCAATATGACCGCAAAGGTTACAAACGTTCCAGAAGGTGCAACCATATTAATTGAACATGTTCATATAGACATGTCTTTAAAATCAACTAATCCTCAACTCGACGGTTTATCACAGGATTCTATGGATGACTCCTATCATGGAACATCCCAAGACGGTTTTTGGATAAATGAAAAATATCCCTATCAAAATAAATTTGCTATAGAAGGTTTTAGCAAGGATTTAATTGATGGTTGGACATTTGTATGTGGTTCATATGGATATGGTTCTATAAGTCAAGAAAGGCTTACTGAAAAAAATCTAACAACTTATGGTAAGGTCTACGCAAATAAAATGCAAGTCGTATATGATATTCTTATCAAATATCCAAAGGAAGATTTTTATCATGTTGTATCAGTCTTGGATGAATTTCTCATTCCTATATCAAGCGAATCTTGATTTTCATAAATACTGTAATTTAATGTCCAGTTAACACCTAGTTAACTGGGCATTCTCCATAAAAAACATTTTTTCATTTTTAGATAATATAAAAATTCTCTATAACTATTATATTTACTTACCTTATGTCATTTTATTCTTAATATATAATTGTTTGTAATGCTTTACTAGATAATATAGCACCTGTAAATAGTGCAAAAAATCCTACTATTATCAATAAAATTATTAATACACAAAAATAAGATCTAGCAAAGTTCCTTAAATTAATATTATTAGTTCCTCCAAATGAAAAAACTAATATAAAAATAAATCCTATAATTGGTATTGAAAATAATATTTCATATCCAAAATACCCCCACATTGATATTGGTTTGTACTCATCTGGTATATTTTTTTGTTCTTCCATTTCTATTCCCCCTTCTATTTCATTATAATTATATTCTATACTATACAATAAAAGTTGTAAATACAAAAATAATAAAACTTTAAATTGGTTTTTAAAGTTTTATTATTTCTATCTATATAGAATTACCTATATCTGGATTATCTTCTAATATTTTATTTACTATATCTTGTTTCATATTGAATGGTATTACATACCCCCCTAGTGACCTAGCTTTTTCTCTTAAAACTGGAATTTCCTCATTAATATAAATTTTCGCTTTACCTTTACCATTTTTTGCTTCTTGCACCAAATTAGAAACTGGTGAATTACCGTCAAATGCTAAAACTACAGAACTCCTTCTTTCAAAAATTTCATAGTTAAAACTTTTATAAATTCCTAATTCCTCCGTTTCTGTTGAAACACATACTCCATTTAATTCTTTCTCTAGTAAATTATCTTTTTCAATCTCAGAAACCATTTTAGGAATAATTGCATCAATTTCAAACTTTTTATTAATTTCTTTAGAAATATCTACAATAGCTTTTTCATATCCCTGCATTTTATGTCCTATTACAAAATAAGCTTTTTCTGAACTAACCTTTTCCATTAATCTTTTTAATATTTCTTTTCCTTCTGAAGTTAAAAATGTTTCTCTTCCTTTAGCATTAAAACTTCCTCCCGCTATAATAATAGGTACTTTATTTTCTGGCAATCTTTTTATCTTATCTTTCAATACTTCTTCCGCTTCTAAATTATTATTTAATCTTAAATCAGCTTTAACTTTTCTGCTTTCTTCTATATTGTTATTTTCTAATTCCAATATTGCATCTCTTAAACTTCTGCCATTTAAAAACTTCTCAAATAAAAACTCTTTTTCATTAAAATATTTTTTACTATTTTCAATTATTTCTTCTTCTACTTCTCTCATTTTAGTAAAATCATCATCAGTTAATCCTAGCAAATTTTTTAATGCTAATTGTTCTTCTATTGTATCACTTCCATAAAATCCACATCCATCTGTTCCTTGTACACATCTAACACCATTTTTTATATATTGTTTTAATGGATGATTCTCTAAAGCATTTAAATTATTTAATCTAACATTAGAAGTTAATTGAAATTCTAGTACTGCCTTTGATTTTTTTAAGTTTTTTAATAATTTCTTTCCTTCTTTTGATTCTAGATTTGGAGTATATAATCCATGACCTATTCTTACCTTTGGAATGTTTTTTCCTTCTGGCGTTGCTTCTATTACACTTTCTATTGATTTTGATACATTTCCTCTTAAGCTATCATTTTCTCCAGCATGAATTCTAATTGTAAAATTTTCATCTTCATTTACAACATAATTTACAAGTTCTCTAATGACAGGTTTCAATTCTGTAATATCATTAATTTCTTCTCCAATAAAATCACTACCTACTACATATGGACTTTTTGCCACAGCTTTAATAACATTTAAATTATCTAGTAGATAAGAATCTCTAGTATCAACACCTTTTATAATAGTCAACGGTATTCTTCTAATTGCTGCTAAAAACCTTATTGCTACACCTGTTTCTTTTTCTATTTTAGGCATAATTTCATGAATTTCTTCCAAATATTTTATTGCTGGTTCTCCTAATTTTGCAAGTTCTGTGTCTGCCATTTCTACATATTCAATACCTTGTTTTTGATATTCTCTAGCTATCCATAATAATTTATCTTGTCTTAATGAATTAAATTCATATTGACTTCCTTTTTTATGATCTTCTATCATTCTTTTTGCATATTTTACAATGTCTTTTTCTGGTATTTTATTAATATCTTTTATTTGTATTTTCTCTTCTGATACCTTACCTTTAGCAAAAATATAACGATAAATATATACTTTTTCTAAATTTGTAAATACTGCTTGCCCGTCTTTTAATATTACTAGGCTATTTCTAATTTTTGAAATGTTATATTCTGCATTTTCTAAATTGTTTAAAATAAAATCTGCAAAGTTAATAAATGTATTATCGTCAATTTTTCTAGTTAAATATTTTCCAGTAAGATTGCAATCTTTAAATTGTTCTTCTACTTTTTTTCTTTGTTTTAATATTTTTTCTTCTTGTATCTTTGACATTTTCAATTTTAATTTTTTTATATAATATAATGGATACTTTATTTGACGCACTATACCTAATGCTATTAAAACATCGGGGGTTAAATTAGCATTCATATGAGTATGTAAATCAGTTCTAAATTTAGATTTTTTTAATATGTATGATTTAACAATGGTTTTATCAATAGGCAATTTATAATTTTTAGTTTGTGACATTAAGGTTTTTGAAATTGCTGGGATTTTGGCTTTTATTTCTATTACTCCATTTTCATAAATATTAGCAATTTTTATGCCTCCCATTCTAAAAATATAAACAATCTCATTGTCTCCATTGATACTAGCAGGAATTGTTCCCTCTATTATTTTCATATCATTTTCGTTTTTAGTTGTCTCTACACCACATAAATTTGCTAAATTTGTAATTAAATTACCTGTATTATGATTTGGTGTCTCTAATATATATTTTATTTCATCCTTATTAATTTTATATAAATTAACTATAATATCTTTTTCTTTATCTAAATAAAATCTGTTTAATAATATATCTTTCATTTTTTATCCCCTCATAAATCAAAAAAATATTTATATATCATTTTAACATGTTTCTTTTTATTTTTCAATATTTATGTCAACTTTTCAATATATAATTCCTTGATTCTTTTTATAATTCTCCATTTCTTTAAAACATTCTTTTCTATCAATTTGCTTTAAATCTATTAAATCTACGTTTTCACCTTTTAAAAACTCATAAATTTTGTCATCTCTAAATCCTATACTACCTGCATCTTCTTTTGTACATCCATAATATACCGTTTTTATATTGGCCCAAATAATAGCAGATAAGCACATTGGGCATGGTTCACATGAAGTATATAATTCATACTCAGATAAATCATATGTATTTAACTTTTTACACGCTTCTCTTATTGCAACAATTTCTGCATGTTGGGTTGGATCTTTTTCTTTCAATACTCTATTATTTCCATTTGATATAATTTCTCCTTCTTTATTTACTATTACTGCACCAAATGGTCCTCCTTCTAAATCCATCCATTTTTTAGAATTTTCTTTTGCTATTTTCATATATTTATTCATTTTCTTCCTCCTTTATTCTTTTTATTGTATCATATTCGTTTTCAATTTTCCATATAATTTATGGGGTGAGTCTTTTGATTATAAAGTCTTTTAAAATTAATAAAAATTTAATAATAATCATTACTATTATTATAACTTTATTTACTAGCATTATATTATTTTATTCATTTGCAAATGACACACAAGAAACTAATAATACTAACTTTATAAAATGGGTTGATTTTAATATAACTTCTGAAGCTCTAAATTTAACAGCAAAGCTTGATATTGACTCACATAATAATAATAATAATGGAATAATATATAACTGGATTGAATTATTAGCTTATCTAGCTTGTAAAAATGGTGGAGATTTTAAAAGTTTCAAAAAATCTGATTTAGATACTTTAGTAAATAAATTATCTAATGTTGAAACCATATCAGATTTGACAAATAATTTAAAATTCTATGATTATTACTATGAAAGTTACTCTGCTGTACTTAGCAACTTTATTGGAAATTACGAAATTGAAACAGAAAATGAAGATGGTACAAAATCTTTTAAATCTCGTTATGGTTTAAAAGCATTTTTACCAATTGCTAAAAATTATTCTTTTTCTCATTATGATGACTTTGGAAATTCGAGATCTTATGGATTTAAAAGAACTCATTTAGGAAATGATTTAATGGGAAGTATTGGCATTCCAATTATTGCTGTTGAATCTGGTATAGTAGAAAATTTAGGCTGGAACCAATATGGCGGTTGGAGAATAGGAATTAGAAGTTTTGACACAAAAAGATATTATTATTATGCACATTTAAGAAAAAATCATCCCTATGTAGAAGGTTTAGAAGAAGGAAAAACAGTTAATGCTGGTGATGTAATAGGATATTTAGGAATGACTGGATATAGCACAAAGGAAAATGTGAATAATATTAATGTTCCTCATCTTCATTTTGGTATGCAACTAATATTTGATGAGTCTCAAGTAGATAGTCCTAATGAAATTTGGATTGATGTTTATCAAATTATTGAATTCTTAAAAAATTCTCGTTCTGAAGTTTATATGAATAATAAAGAAACAAAAGATTATGTTAGAAAATATGCATTTAATGAAAATACTTCTTTTTAATATTATATTTTTAAACATTAACTTGCCTTAACTTGCATTTTAATTATATCTGTGTTATAATTAATTTCTATACTATACAGAAAGGGGAGAGATTATTTGAATTCTTTAGCAGATTTAGTTAAATGGTGTCTCATTGATCAGGCCTTTCAAAAAGGTCGTTGTAATGAGTCCATTATTGGAACAATAACAAAATCCGTTAACTATAACGGAAAAACATATGATGTTATTGTTACAATAACACCTGAAGACATCAAATCAAAGATGCAGTATTGCAATGATCACGTATACTACATCCATTAATCTCACCACCACCCAAAAGCTTATATTGCTTACGGGTGGTTTCTTTTTATTTTTTCCCTAGTACAATATTGAATTCTTTATTTATCTTTCCTCTTATAATCTTTAAATTCACTTCATCATTTGGTTTTTTTGTATAAATATATTCTCTTAAATCATTCATAGTATTTAGCTCTATATTATCAATACTTGTAATAATATCTCCATTTTTTAATTCTGTATTATCTGCTGGACCATTACTAGTAATTTGCGCAACATAAATTCCCTTTTGAAAATTATTATTTAAATTTGTATTTAAATATGGTACTACTTCTTTATCATAAGCATAAATGCCTATAGTTGCTTCTTCAAAATTTCCTATTTGTTTAAAACTTTCAATAATTGGTCTTATAATATTAATAGGTATTGCAAAGCCAATTCCTTCAGCAGTAGATATTTTAACTGTATTAATTCCTATAATATCTCCATTTGGATAAATCAAAGGCCCCCCACTATTTCCAGGATTAATAGTAGCATCTGTTTGTATTAAATCTGTCATATAAGAAGATTTGCTTTCTTCTTCTATTTTTATTGTTCTATTTTTTGCACTTATAATCCCTGACGTTACAGTCCTTCTAAATTCAAATCCAATAGGATTTCCGAATTGCATACACTGTTTCTCCAACTCTTATGCTTTTAGAATCTCCTAAAGTAACATATGGTAAATTTTTTGCATTTATTTTTGTAATAGATAAATCTAAATCACTATCACTCCATACTACTGTTCCATCATAATTTGTCCCATTTTCTAACGTTATATAACATCTACTATACTTACTGCCTGTCACATGTTCATTACTTACTATATATCCATCTTCTGTCACAATAAATCCTGTCCCTAGTCCTAATTCACTTTCTGAACTTTTTGATAATATGCTATTACCTGTTTCTTTTAATTTTGAAATACCAACAACCTTTTGTGTTGTTTCTTCTAAAACATCTGCAATTTTCTTGCTATTATTCTGAACGTTTTCCACAGTTTGTTCTTTTAATGTGGATTGTGTCCTTGTTGCAACATAATTATCATTAATTTCTATCTTTTGGTATGTATTATATAAATAAAAAGCAAAAACCCAAAGAATTGATAAAATGATAAATATTTTTAATGATTTTTTTAAGTATTTTCTTTTTTTTATTTTTTTCAAATATTCCACCTCAAAAATATTCTTTCCAACTTTAGCAATTTTAAACTAAACTCTTTTTTTTTTATGAAACTTTTAGTAACAGTTATAAAATTCTATTGACATTTTTAAGTAAAAAAATATATAATTTGACTAAATAATACAATAAAGGTAAAAGGTGAATAAAATGGAAAAGGATGTTTATGAGTTAACTAATGCTCAGAAAAGTATTTGGAATACAGAATTATTTTATAATGGTTCTAATATTAATAATATTTGTGGTACAATAAATATTTTTGAACCACTTGATATTAATGCTTTAAAAGAAGCTCTTCATTTAATTGTTGCTGAAAATGATAATCTTCACGCTCAATTTTATATTAAAGATGGTTGCATATATCAATCTTTTAAAAAAGATCTTGATTATAACATAGATGTTTTAGAAATTTCCTCTAAAACAGATTTGCGTAAACTTGAAAGAAAAATGAGATCTCATATTTTTGATATTTTACATTCAGATTTATTTGATTTTAAAATTTTCAAATATCCTGATTCAACAGGTGGTGTTGTTGTTAACATTCATCATCTTATCTCTGATTCTTGGACTTTGGGTTTAATTGCAAAAAATATTATCAAGAAATATTATAGTATTTCTCATAATATTCCTATGGAAACCAATAAAGCTTCTTACATCGACTATATTAATTATGAACAAAAATATCTATCAAGTAATAAATTTCAAAAAGATAAAGAATTCTGGCAAAACTATTTAGAAAATCGTCCAGATAGTATTACTATGCCTACTTTCAAAAAAAATATAAAACAAAACTTTTCTTACAAGGCGAAAAGAAAGATACTTCATTTACCTTCTAGCCTAATAAAGAAAATGAATGACTTCTGTCATACTCATAATGTCTCTTTATTCAATTTATTTATGGCTGTTTATTCTATTTATATTGGTAGAGTTAATCATTCTAATGACTTTATTCTAGGAACACCTATCTTAAACAGAACTTCTGTTAGCCAAAAAAATACAATGGGAATGTTTATTAATACTGTCCCTGCACGTATAAAAATAGAAGATAATTTAGACTTTTCTACTTTCGTTAGTCAAATTGCTACTAATTTTACTTCTATTTACAGACATCAAAAATATTCTTATCAAAATATCTTAGAAGATATAAGAAAGGAAAATTCTAAAGTTCCAAACCTTTATCAAGTACTTTTATCTTATCAAATAACTAAAATTAAAACTGATGATGATATAAAATATTCTTCTGAATGGAGTTTTAATGGTTCTATTTCTGATGACTTTGACATTCATCTTTTTGACTTGAATGATTCTGGTTCTATTAATATTGCTTATGATTATAAAATATCAAAGTATACAGATTTAGATATTAGACAAATTCATTCTAGAATTTTATATATAATTTCACAAATCTTAAAAAACCCAAAAATAAATTTAAAAGACATTTTAATTACGACACCTAAAGAATTAAAAGCAATTTTAGCACTTTCAGAAAAAAATGATTGTTCTTATCCTTCTAATAAAACAATTTCTCAACTATTTGAAGAACAAGTACAACTAACTCCTAATAATATTGCTATTAAATACAATGGTTCTTATTTAACTTATGATGAGTTAAATAAAAAGGCTAATCAAGTAGCTCATTTTTTAAGAAATATAGGAATAAAACCAAATGATGTGGTTGCCATTCGCTTAAACAAATCTCTTGAAATGGTAGTTGGAATTTTAGGTATTTTAAAAGCAGGTGGCAGTTATTTACCTATCGACTTATCTTATCCACAAGAAAGAGTATCTTTCATGTTAAAAGATAGCTCAGCAAAAATCTTTTTAACAAACAAACTTCATCAAAAAGATTTAAATATTCCTATTGAATGTTATTTATTAGATAATGTAGATTCTAATCCTATTTATAAAAACGATACTATTAATTTGCCTTGTCTTAATTCACCTGAGGATTTAATTTATATTATATATACTTCAGGCTCTACTGGTACTCCTAAAGGAGTTATGTTGTGCCATAGAAATGTTGTACGTTTAATAAAAAACAGCAACTTCCAGTTTGATTTTAACCAAAATGATGTATGGACTATGTTTCATTCAGTTGCTTTTGACTTCTCTGTTTGGGAATTATATGGCTCTTTATTATATGGTAGTAAATTAATATTAGTACCTGAGCCAACGGCAAAAGATCCTAAGAAGTTTTTGCAACTATTAAGAGATGAAAAAGTAACTGTATTAAATCAAACTCCTACTTATTTTTATAACTTATTAGATAGAGAACTTTTAAATACTGATAATTCTTTATCTGTTCGTTATATCATTTTTGGAGGAGAAGCTTTAAAGCCAAATTTAGTACGACCTTGGAAAGAAAAATATTCTTTTACTAAAATAATTAACATGTATGGAATTACTGAAACAACAGTTCATGTTACATTTAAAGAACTAAGTGATGAAGATTTGCTTTCTAGTGATTCTAATATTGGAAAACCAATACCTACTTTAAAAGTATACGTTATGGATAAATATCTTAATATTTTGCCTTTTGGTGTAGAAGGTGAAATGTGTGTAAGTGGGCTTGGTGTTTGTAAAGGTTACTTAAATCGTCCTGAACTTAATAAAAATAGATTTGTTAAAAATCCTTATTATCCTGATGAAATCTTATACCATTCTGCCGATAATGCTGTACTTGACTCTAATGGAGACTTGTATTATATGGGTAGAATTGATAATCAAGTAAAAATTAGGGGATTTCGTATTGAAATTGGAGAGATAGAAAGCAAATTATTAAAACATCCTCATATTAATAAATGTGTCGTATTACCTAAAAAGAACGGAGATACAGACTCTTATCTTGTGGCATATGTAGTAATGGATGAAAAAGAATCTGTTGATAATTTAAAAACTTATATTTCTAAACTTGTTCCAGAATATATGGTACCAAACTTTTTCGTATTTTTAGACAAATTACCTCTTACTAGCAATGGAAAAGTTGATAGAAAAGCTTTATTATCAATGGAAATTAAAGTTGAAAAGAAGAAAAAATACATTGCTCCTAGAAATGATTTTGAAAAAACATTCCAGTCAATCTTAGAAAATTCTATGCATATAAAACAAATTGGTATTGATGATAACATTCTAGAACTAGGTGCAGACTCACTTACTTTAATGAAAATTACAATAGAATTACTTGAAGAAAATTATCTTGTTAATATTCAAGATATTTATGAGTTAAAAACAATAAGGGAAATTTCAGATAATTTCTATTATCCTAAAAAATCTAATGTATATAAAAGGACCATTTCTGATAATATTTTTTACAACTTTAAAGAAGATTTTTCACCAGAAAAATTATCTGTAAAAAATATTTTATTAACTGGTGCTACTGGTTATTTAGGTGTTCATATATTAAATGAATTAATGCACAAAACAAATAGTAATGTTTATTGCGTTGTTCGTCATAAAAATGGAAAAGACTCCAAAGAAAGATTATTAAATAAACTATCTTTCTATTTTGGAAACTCTATGTTACAATATGTAGATAGTCGTATTCATGTATTAGTTGCAGATATTTCTTTACCACAATTAGGTTTATCTAATGAAGAATATCATAAACTAGGAGAAACCATTGATTTGGTTATTCATTCTGCAGCTATTGTTGACCATTATGGTAATAAGGACTTATTTGAGCTAATCAATGTAACTGGAACTAACCATATCATTGATTTTTGTAAAGATTTTTCTATTTATATGAACCATATATCTACTACTTCTATATCAGCTTCACTTCCTGAAAACTCAAAACCTAGTATTTTTGATGAACATGTCCTTTACATAGGGCAAAATTATTCTGAAAATATTTATATAAAAACTAAATTTGAAGCTGAATACAATATTTTAGAAGCTATTTTGCACTCTGATTTAAAAGCATCTATTTATCGTCTTGGAAATATATGCGCTAGATACTCTGATGCGAAATTTCAAGAAAATGATGATAAAAATGCCTTCTTAAATAGAGTTATAACTCTTTCTAAATTAGATAAATTAGCTAATTCTTTCTCTAATTTTAAGATTGATTTAAGCCCTGTTGATACTTGTGCAGATATTATCTCTTCTTTAATATTACTTAATAGTAGTTATCAAAAAGTATTTCATATATACAATAATCAAGAAATAAAATTGGTTGATTTAATTAATCAATTAAAACCCGAAAATCAAAAAATTAAAGTAGTATCTGATGAAAAATTTTATGAATATATTAAAAACAAATCAGATATCTTAGGAATAATAAATGACTTAACAAGTAAATCTTCTTACAACTCTAATATTATTATGAAAAACGATTTTACTATTAATTACATGAAAAATTCACATTTATCTTGGCCAACAATCGACAAAAATTATATTAATAAATTCTTTAAAAAATATATTAACAAAGGAGACTAAAACAAATGAAGAAAAAAATTAACACTTGTTTTTTGCGAATTATTTTATTGTATTTAATAATTCCAATTTTAATAGCATTATGTTTATACCCCGTCTTACCCAAGATACTAAATTATCCACCTGAGAGTGTAGATAATCAATTTCAAGTTGAATTTGATGGAGTTACATACACTCGGACAATATGTTTTATTGATTATGATTATTGTATTTTGTAGCTTAATTATATTATTTATCAGAGCTTACTTGATATATAAACAATTTTATAAATTAAGTGAAAATAATGAAAAACTATCATCACAAAAAAAGCTATTAATTTTACACAAAATCAGAGGTTTTTGCTATAATACACCTTACTTATTATATTTTCTAGAAATATTATTACCTTTAATATTTTTACCTCTGACATTTATTATAATAGATGCTTATCCTGTAACTATTTTAAAAATATGTTTGATTTATTTATCATTTTTTACATTAGCATCTGTAATAAGTTTTGTATTTTCAAAAAATGAATTTGGATATATATTAAATTTACTAAATACAATGTATCCTGATTTGATGCAAAAAATAGAATTAGAATATTCTGAAAAAAGAAGGAGTAAATTAAAATCACTCCCAGTCAAGTTAATATTACAATTTTCTCCTTTAGTACTTGTATCTTTAATCTTCATCTCTCTTGTAGGTTATGTACAAGCTTCTAAAAAAACTGGAGATATTTACTATAACTCTTATTTAACAATAATTTCTAATTCTTTTGATAAAGTTTTTGATTCAAAAGAAGAAATAGAAACAACTTTAAAAAATATAACATTATTAGATGACTCTCATCAATATTTTATTATTGATAGTAATGGAAATCAACTTGTATCAGATAATTCTAAATTAGAAAACTTTTTTGTTAAATATACTTTAGAAAAGTCAGAAATGCAAAATGGAAGAACATATGATTATTTTTGCTTAGATAGTGAAGGTATTGCAATAAAATGTTATTTAACTAATGGTGATTTTTGTTATGCAGGTTTTAGATATAATACTATGCAACCGACATTTTTAAAAGCCATTTTAACTTGTGATATTGTTTTATATATTATAATTTTCTTTATATTAGTTTATGTTTCTGTTTCACTTTCGAGAGAAATAAAAACAGTTTCAAATAAACTAAAAGAAATTGCTTCTACTAATAAAAATGATATTAATTTAAATAATAATTTAATTGTTACATCCGAAGATGAATTAGCAGACCTTTCTTTATCATTTAATTTAACACAAAGCTTTACTAAAAATAATGTAAATCAATTAAAATCAAACCAATCAATGTTAATGGAACGTGAAAGATTAGCTTCTTTAGGACAACTAATTGGTGGTATAGCACATAATTTAAAAACACCTATCATGTCTATCTCAGGAGCAGCAGAAGGTTTATCTGATCTTGTTAAAGAATATGATTCTTCTATTGATGATCCAGATGTAAACTCTCAAGATCATCACGATATTGCTAAAGATATGAATTCTTGGATTGTTAAAATCAAAGATTATACAGAATATATGTCAGATATTATTACAACAGTAAAAGGACAAGCTGTTAATCTTTCAAATGAAGAAGATATTTCTTTTACAATTGAAGAATTATTAAAAAGAGTAAATATCCTAATGAAACATGAATTAAAAAATGCTATTATTTATTTAAATATTTCACTAAAAACTGACGAAAATACTATAATTCATGGAGATGTAAATAGTTTAGTCCAAGTAATTAATAATATGGTTTCAAATTCAATCCAAGCATATGAAGGAAAAACAGAACAAACAATTGATTTGATAGTTGAAAAAGAAGACAATAATCTACTTATTTCAATTAAAGATTATGCATCTGGACTACCAGATAAAGTAAAAGAAAAATTATTTAAAGAAATGATAACTACTAAAGGAAAAAATGGAACAGGATTAGGCTTATATATGTCATATTCTACAATAAAAGCACACTTCAATGGCAATATTACAGTTGATTCCGAATTAGGAAAAGGTACTACTTTTACTATAACATTACCTTTACAATAGTTTTACTTATAAATAACTAAAAAATGAATTAAACTTAAAGTTTTATTTATAAAACATTACAAGTTTAATTCATTTTTATTTTATATTATCACACTCAAAGTGTTACTATATAAAAATTGGTTATTTTTTACATAATTTTTTTAACAAAATCTATTGATTTTTCTAGCATTTATTAATATAATGTGAACAAATATTAATAAAATGGGGAATTAATATGAGAAAAGGATTGCAAAATTTAGAAAATAATGAAAATAATAATTATAAAATTATAGCCGTTGATGATGAAGAAGGTATTATTGATTCTTTATCTATATTTTTAAAAAGATCTGGCTATAATTTTACAGGTGTTACAGACCCTCAATTAGCAATTGAAAAAGTAAAAAATGAGCATTTTGATTTAATGATTTTAGACTTCATTATGACTCCATTTCATGGTGATCAAGTAGTAGAAGAAATCAGAAAATTTAATAAAGACTTGTATATTTTGTTACTAACTGGACATAAAGATTTAGCTCCGCCTTTAGAGACAATTAAACGATTAGATATTCAAGGATATTGTGAAAAGGGAGACAAATTTGATCAGTTGCTTTTATTAATTGAGTCTGGAATTAAATCTATTAAACAAATGAATCAAATCAAAAAAATTAATGATGAATTATCAGATACTTACGAAAAGTTAGAAAGTGCTTACTTAGAAAGTATTCAAACTCTACGTTATACAGTAGAAGCAAAAGATACTTATACTCGTGGTCACTCTGACCGTGTTTCTGAATATTCTGTTTTAATAGGAAAATATTTAGGATTACCAGAAGCAGATTTAAATACTTTAAGAATTGGTGGTTTATTCCATGATATTGGAAAAATCGGTGTTCCTGACGCAATTTTACAAAAAAACGGGAAACTTGATGATGATGAATATTCTCAAATAAAGCAACATCCTAATATTGGTGTTCATATTTTGTCACACGCAAAAATATTTCAAAATATTTTACCAATTGTTGAACATCATCATGAAAAATATGATGGTACTGGATATCCAGGCAAATTAGCTGGTGAAAATATTCCATATTTGGCAAGAATTGCTTCTATTGCTGATAGTTTTGATGCAATGACATCAAAACGCGCTTATAGAGATTCTTTACCTATTGATATTGTTATTTCTGAATTCGAAAAATTTAGAGGAACTCAATTTGACCCTAATATTGATGATGTTTTCTTAGATATTTTGAAAAATCATTATGACGAAATTGAAGAAATTAGAAATAAATATATGACAGAGTAAAATATTTATTCATGTAATAAAGAATAAGTCATATAATAAAAGATATAATAATTGAATGTGATTGAAAAATAAATTAGAAAATTTTAAAATAGCTAAATGAGGGAACCCAAAATTCTTTTGGGAAGTATCATTTAGCTATTTTTAGATTTTATATTTGTTCGTATTGAGCCGAAATTATTATATTTTTTATTATATGACTTATTCTTTTATATAAAATTCTATATTTTATACTTTCATTGATAATCCAACTTTTTGTCTTTCTTTATCAATCTTAATAACCTTAACTTTTACAACATCTCCAACTGATACAATATCAGATGGATTTTTAATAAATTTTTCACTCATTTCAGATATATGTACAAGACCATCATGTTTAACACCTATATCCACAAAAGCTCCAAAATCAATTACATTTCTTACTGTACCTGTTAATACCATTCCCTCTTTTAAATCCTCTAATTTTAATACATCACTACGTAAAATTGGCTTTGGCATATCTTCACGAGGATCTCTTCCTGGTTTTGAAAGCTCTTCTATAATATCTGTTAATGTCATTTCTCCTACATTTAAATCTGTTGAAGTTTTTGCAATATCAACTGTTTTTAATTTATTTTGTATAGCTTCTAATTTTTCTTTATCTTTTAAGTCTTTTTTATCAAAGCCAATCTCATTTAATAATTTCTCCGCAACTTCATAACTTTCTGGGTGTACAGCAGTTATCTCAAGAGGATTATCTCCATCTAATATTCTTAAAAATCCTGCACATTGTTCAAAGGCTACTTTTCCAAGTTTAGGAACTTTTAATAATTGCTTTCTATTTTTTAATTTTCCATTTTCATCTCTATATTTTACAATATTTTTTGCAATAGTATTATTAATTCCTGATACATAAGATAATAAAGATGGTGTTGCAGTATTTACATCAACTCCTACTTTATTAACGCTATCCTCTACTACTCCAGTTAAACTCTCGGCTAATTTTTTTTGGTTTACATCATGCTGATATTGTCCAACTCCTATAGCTTTTGGATCTATTTTTACTAATTCTGCTAATGGGTCTTGTAATCTCCTTGCAATTGATATTGCACCTCTAATAGAAACATTTATATCTGGGTATTCTTCTGTTGCTAGTTTTGATGCAGAATAAACAGATGCTCCCGCTTCACTTACAATTACATAATGTACATCTCTTTTTGTATCTTTTATCATGTCTGCTACAAACATTTCAGACTCACGAGAAGCTGTTCCATTTCCTATTGCAATCATATCTACTTTATCTTTTTCAATTAGTTTAAGTAATTCCCTTCTAGCTCCTACAACATCATTTTGAGGTTCTGTTGGATATACTGTTGTATAATCTAACAACTTTCCTGTTTCATCTATTATTGCTATTTTACATCCAGTTCTATATGCAGGATCAAATCCCATAACTGTTTTACCTTTTATAGGAGCTCCTAGTAGTAATTGTTTTGAATTTTTTCCAAATACTTTTATTGCCTTTTCTTCTGCTTTTTCTGTTAAATCTGAACGTATTTCTCTATCAACTGAAGGTTCTATTAATCTTTTAAAACTATCTTCAATCGTTGTTTTTAACATTTCTGTAAATTGAGTTGTATTTTTTATTATATCTTTTTCAATATATTTCAATATTTTCTCTTCTGGTTTTTCTAATTTAATTTTTAAAAATTCTTCTTTTTCTCCTCTATTAATTGCTAAAATTCTATGACTTGGAATAAATTTTATTGCCTCTTGGTATTCATAATACATTTCATAATTAGACTTTTCTTCAGGCTTAGATGCTCTAGTTACTACTTGACCTTCTCTATAACATATTCTCTTTATTTCTTTTCTATATTTAGCATTATCTGAAATATCTTCAGCAATAATATCTAATGCTCCTTGTATTGCATCTTCAACAGTTGCAACAACTTTATCTTTGTTTTTCTTATCTTCATCAGATAATTTATCAATATTTACATATTCTTTTGCAACTTCTTCTATTGGTTTTACTTCTTTTTGTTCTATAATTATTTTTGCTAATGGTTCTAAGCCTTTTGCTTTAGCTACTGTTGCTCTTGTTTTTTTCTTTTGTTTATATGGTCTATATATGTCTTCTACCTCTGATAATGTTTTTGCTATAGCAACTGCTTGCAATATTTCATCAGTTAATTTTCCTTGTTCATCTATTGACTTTATAATTTCTTCTTTTCTTTTTTCTAAATTTCTTAAGTATGTTAGTCTTTCTCCTAAATCCCTAAGGATTTCGTCGCTTAATCCTCCTGTTACTTCTTTTCTATATCTTGCAATAAACGGTATAGTATTACCCTCATCTATTAATTTTACTGTACTTTCAACCTGATTAGGCTTTATATTTAATTCTTCTGCAATCGTATTTATTATCTTATCCATTTGTTATTCCTTCCTTAACCAAATATTTATTTACTTTATAACTCGAATTTTTCTATTCTACACCTAAATATTCATTATAAGAAACTTCTCTATCTATCACTTTACCATCTTCTTTAATATCAATAATTCGATTTGCTACTGTTTGAGTTAATTCATGGTCATGTGATGTAAATAAAATATTTCCAATAAACTTCTTCATTCCTTCATTGACAGATGTTATACTTTCCATGTCCAAATGGTTTGTTGGTTCATCAAAAATTAAAAAGTTCGCTCCCGATAACATCATTTTTGATAAAACACATCTTACTTTTTCTCCTCCTGATAAGACTTTAACTTCTTTTAATGCTTCATCACCTGAAAATAACATTCTTCCTAAGAAACTTCTAACATATGTTTCGTCTGGATCTTTCGAATATTTTCTAAGCCATTCTGTTACATTCTCATCAGTTTCAAACAAATAATTATTATCCTTTGGGAAATAATTTTGTGTAATTGTAGTTCCCCATACTAATTCTCCTGCATCTGGCTCTAATTCTCCTGCAATTATTTGAAATAATACTGTTTTAGCAAGTTCATTATCTGCTAAAAATGCAATTTTGTCTCCCTGTTTTACATCAAAAGAAATTCCGTCTAATAATTTTACGCCATCTACTGTCTTAGATATATTTTTTACTTGTAATATTTCTTTTCCAGGTTCTCTATCTGGTTTAAAGTCTACATATGGGTATTTTCTATTAGATGGTTTTATATCATCTAGTTCTATTTTTTCTAGAGTTTTCTTTCTAGATGTTGCTTGTTTTGATTTCGATGCATTAGCACTAAATCTTGCAATAAAATCTTGTAATTCTTTTATTTTATCTTCTTTCTTTTTATTTTGTTCTCTTGCTTGTTTTAATGCTAATTGGCTAGATTCATACCAAAAGTCATAATTTCCTGGATAAACTTTTATTTTTCCGAAATCAACATCTGCTATATGTGTGCAAACTTTATTTAAAAAGTACCTATCATGAGATACTACAATTACAGTATTCTCAAATTCCATTAAAAACTCTTGTAACCAGTTAATACTTTTTAAATCTAAATCATTAGTAGGTTCATCTAGTAAAAGTACATCTGGATTTCCAAATAAACTTTGAGCTAATAAAACTTTTACTTTATCTCTGGCTTCTATTTCTTTCATTAATTTATAATGATTTTCAGGAATAATACCTAAATCATTTAAAAGTTTTGCTGCATCTGACTCTGCATTCCATCCGTCTAATTCAGCAAATCTTTCTTCTAATTTTGCTGCCTTCATTCCATCTTCTTCTGAGAAATCTGGTTTACTATAAATTGCATCTTTTTCCTTCATTATGTCATATAACTCTTTATTTCCCATAATTACTGTATCCATAACAGTACACTCTTCATAAGCAAAGTGGTCCTGTTTTAAAACAGATAGTCTTTCTCCTTTATCTAAACTTACATCTCCTTTGCTTGGTTCTATCTCTCCTGATAAAACTTTTAAAAATGTAGATTTCCCAGCGCCATTTGCTCCTATAATTCCATAACAATTTCCTTTTCCAAAACGTATATTTACATCTTCAAATAACACCCTTTTTCCAAATCTAACTGTAACTCCATTTGCACTTAACATTTCTTATCCTCCTAATTCTAAATCGATGGTATTATATATCATTCTTCGTTTATTTTCAAGTAAAAAACGCTTTTAAGTTTTACTATAATATAAAAAAAGTAGAACTGTCTTATTTAAACAATTCTACTCTATATTTAATCATCAAATAATAATTTAATTCCCCATAAACCAGATATTCCTACTAAAACATATATAACTCTTGAAATCCAAGTCATCTCTCCAAATATAACTGCTACTAAGTTAAAATTAAAAAATCCAATTAATCCCCAATTAATAGCTCCAATTATAATTAAAACTAAAGCTATTTTATCTATAACTTTCATTTTTTCCTCCTTTACTTTTCTTTTGTACTTATTATATGCTATTTTTTTTTGTTTATACATATTGTTGAATTTTTTTATTTTATATGATATTTTGTATATATTAAAATAAAAGAGAGGGATTTTTATGAAAAAAAATTTAAAAAGTAAAAAAAATAATAATAAAATAGCTATTATTTTTTCATTTGTTATTATTTTAATTGTTGGTTTTTTATTTTATAACTTTATACTAAAGCAAAATGATATTGAAAAATCACAATCACAGATTAGCTCTAATTCTGAATCAACCACAACTCAAGTCACAGATACAACTTTTACAATGACTGCGATTGGAGATGTTATGTGTCATAATACACAATATTGGGATGCTTATAATAAAGAATCAGATACTTATGATTTTTCTTATGTATTCAAAAATATTAGTCATTACATACAAAATTCAGACATTTCTATTGGAAATTTAGAAACTAGCTTTGCTGGAAAAGACCGTGGTTATAGTAACTATCCAACCTTTAATTCCCCTGATGCATTAGCTTATAATTTGAAAGATATGGGACTTGATATTATTTCAACAGCTGGTAATCATTGCTTAGATATGGGATTCAGTGGACTATCAAGAACTATTGACGTTCTTGATGATGCTGGTATTAAGCACCTTGGAACTTATAAAACCCAAGAAGAACAAGATAAAATTTTAATTCAAGATGTTAAGGGCGTTAAAATAGCATTTATTGATTATACTTACGGAACCAATGGTATTCCCGTTCCTTCTGATAAACCTTTTTCTGTTAATTTGATTGATAAAGATTTAATAACTAAACACATTAATAAAGCAAAATCTGAAGGAGTTGATATGATTGTAGCTTGTATGCATTGGGGAACAGAATATAGAACAACTGCAAACTCTGAACAAGAAGAATTAGCAGATTTCTTATTTCAGAATGGGGTAGATGTAATTTTAGGAAATCATCCTCATGTATTAGAACAAATGGAAAAAAGAACTATTACTTTAGCTGATGGATCTACAAAAGATGGTTTTGTTATTTATGCATGTGGCAATTTTATTTGTGACCAAAATGCCGAAAATACAAGAAACTCTATTATATTAAATTTAACAATAACTAAACATTCAGATGGAAAAATTACAATTGATAAAGCTAATTATATTCCTATATATATGTATAAAGGATCTTCTTCTAAATTAAAAAGAATGAAAATATTAGATATAGAAAAATCAATTAGTGATTACGAAACTGGCACCGACACTTCTATAGGTCAAGCTACATACATAGACCTAAAAAAACAATTAGAAAAAATAAAAAACATTGTAGGTAATGAAATAAATTAATAAACATTATATAAATATACCAGTTAACTTTTATAAAAGCTAACTGGTATATTTTATTTTAACATATCTTTTTTATTTAACCATAAAGTAACTGCTATTGTCATTATAATAGCTATTAAAACCATTATCAAAAATCCCATTGGACTATTTTCAAATGGTAGCTTAACATTCATTCCCCAAAAACTAGAAATCATAGTTGGAACTGCTAAAATAATTGTTATAGATGTTAAAAACTTCATAACCCCATTTAAGTTATTTGAAATAATAGAAGCATATGCATCCATTGTTCCATTTAAAATATTACTATAAATTTGTGCCATTTCAATAGCTTGTCTATTTTCAGTAATAGCATCCTCTAATATTTCTTCATCTTCTTCATAAAGTTTTACTATCTTTCCTCTTAGCGTCTTTTCCATTACAATTTCATTTGATTTTAAAGAAGTTGTAAAATATACTAAACTCTTTTCTAAACTTAATAATTTTAATAATTCTTTATTTTGCATTGAATTTTTTAAAATATATTCTGCTATTTCTGTTTCTTTATTTATTTGTTTTAAGTAATTTAAATAATATGATGAATTCAAATATAAAATTTGAAAAATAAATCTTGTTTTTTTATATGTCTGAAAATTTTTTATTTTTCTTTTTTCAAAACTCTCAATTATTTTATTCTTTCTTAATGAAACTGTTAAAAAAAACTCATCTCTAACCACTATCATTCCAAGTGGCATAGTAGTATATATCTCATTTTCTTCTCCTTTTTCACTAATTGGAACATCAACTACAAAAAGTATTGTGTTATCGTCTTCCTCTTTATCAATTCTGGCCTTTTCCTCATAATCTAATGCATCTCTAATAAAATCTTCCTGAATATTTATATTCTCACATACCTTTTTTATTTCATTTTCAGACGGGTTTACTAAATTAATCCATGATCCTTTTTTAAATTCTCTAATTTCTTGAAATTCATTTGTTTCAATATCTGTATTATATATTTTTAGCAAACCTCTCACCTCTTCTATTTTCTTTAATACTATTAATTTTAGACTTCAAAAATAAATTTGTCAATAACATTACTTTTATATGTTTTCAAAAATTATCTATAACTTCTATTTTCTTTTATATTGCACATTTTCATTATATATTCTTTTAATACAGTTACCATTAACTCTTCATTATCTTTATTTTTATTCATAAGTGGAATATCATGTTGTAAACAATATCCTAATTTAGCTGTAATATCCTGATTTTTTCCTTTAATTGGGTATTGTTTTAAATCTGCACAGATACAAACCTTAGGTGATTTTGATAAACTATTGTTTATTCCATTCTTAAATAAATTACAATAAAATGCAGGCATAAATTCTTCCAACATCTTTTGATTATATAATTTTGGTAACTCTTCTTTTAATCTATTCTGTAAATCTTTCGAAATCTTACATCCATCCCCTATAACAACTATATCTGGACAAATATTACCTTTCTCATATTTCATTTCAGAACTGATACCACAACATTCTAAAGCTTCTTTAATGCTTTCTATATTAATTATATTTACTTTATCTTCTAACTTCTCTTTTAATTTATTTGTAAAATGTGGATTTTCCTCAATTATAATTACATCTTTTTTACTTTTCATTTTTTTCCTCTTTTCAATTGAAACTTTTCGAGTTTAATTATACACCAAGATCATGTTTTATGTCAATTAGTTTTTATTAAGTTTATATTGCCGTAAGTTCGAAGAATTTTTCTATAATACAAAAAAAGCGATATAATAATTTATATCGCAAAAGTGGTGCGCCATAGAGGGGTCGAACCTCCGACCGTCAGATTAAGAGTCTGCTGCTCTACCAACTGAGCTAATGGCGCATTTATTTAATTTTGACTTTTAAATTATATTACCTTTTTGATATATTGTCAATATTTTTATAAAAAATAATAAAAAGAGGCGTTCCCATTTGTGGTGGTATCACCTCTTATATTTAGTTCTATTCTTTACTCTCAGTTGTTGGCGTAGTATTTGTTTCCGTTGTTGTTTTATTTCCTGATGGTGTTGTTTCTGGTTGTTTTTCTTCTGTAGTATTTGTAGAACTTTCAACTGATTCAGTTGTTCCCTCTGTTACATTTGTTGTTTTATTATTAGCTGACTTTGTTCCTTTAATAATAATTCTTTCCATAGCATCATAAGTATCTCTTGAAAGTAGCTTTGTTGATATTACTTTTCCATTTAACATTTTTGTAATATATGTTTCTGTTTTTAATCCATTTGTACCTTTCTGTTTTACTTTTTCTGTACCCACATCTAAACTCTCATCTTCTACATATCTTACTGAAAATGGAATAGTTGCAACTGTCTTTGTACTAAATTTAAAAGTATATTCATTTTCTTCTTTAATACCATAAATAGATATAGTTGCTATACCATTTCGTGCTGATGCAGAAATTCTTACAGGATATTGTCTTGTATTTTTAAATTTAAAATCAGTTAAACCATATACTACCGTTGCATCTCTTCCTGGTCCTACATATGAAGTAACAAATTGATGGTTTCTTCTTTCTACTATTTCTAAATCTGCTAATAATACAGAATTATAAAGTGTTGATGAAATTTGGCATATTCCTCCTCCAATTCCATCTACTACCTGGCCTCCTGAATATATTTTTCCATTTTTATAACCAGCAGCAGCAGTTCTTGCTCCTAATGCTTTGTTATATGAAAATGTGTCCCCAGATAATATTACTTTTCCATTTATCTTTTGACATGCAATTTTTAAATTAGTTGATCTATCTACATCACTTACATCAAACCTTGTCGTAAAAGTTGCTAATTGATCTGGGAAAGCCTCAGAACCAATTTGACTTATTGTAACTTTAGGTTTAGTAATTTTCAATTTTATTACATATTCTTCTTTTTCTTCTTCTAATAAAGCTTTTGCCTCTTCTACATCAAAATCTATTCCCTCTACTTCTGGATATACAGCAAATGGATTTTTTGTATAATATGCATCTTTTGCTTCTGTATATATCTCTTCATGTATTTTATCAATATCTATACTCTCTGGCTCTTTATTTAATACAGGAATTTCTATTATTTCTTCCTTTAAATTAACATCATTTAATCTTTCTTTTATTTCATTTAATAATTTTTCTGTATCAATTTTAACTCCTGCTTTTCCCTTTGTTATAATTAACTCATCATCTTCAACAGAATAACTAGATTCAACAACTACTCCTGGTAAATTTACTCCTATATCTTCTATATTTTGTTTTGCGACTTCTTCATTTAATGTCATATCTACATTTATATTTTTTTTACATAACAATGTATATAAAATATCATAATTATTAAAAAATATATTATCTTTTCTTCCTACTAAATAAGCATCTTCTATAGCTTTATCTATATTGTAATTAACTTCTAATAATGTTGGATTAAGTGTTGTTTCAAAATCTTCATATTTAATGTCAATTTCTTCTTCCTTTTTTTCTTGATACATTGCCTCAATTTTTCCTTTTGCTTCTTCTTTTGACAATCCTGATACTTCAATTCCTGAAATAGAAACTCCACTTACGATTTTATCATTTCTAATATTAAGCAATGCAAAAATAGTAGATACAACTATTCCTAAAATTACAAGAATCCCAATGATAATTGCTATTAAAATCGAATTTCTTTTTTTCTTCGTTTTTTTACTTTTTTCAACTTCCTTATTTTTTTGTTCAGACTTACTAACTTTTTTATCTTCTTCTTTTTTATCTTTATTTTTCTTCTCATCTTTTATTTCTTCGGAAGTCGATATCTTTTCTTCTTTAACTACACTATCTTTCATAAAAATTCCCCTTTTGTTTTTTATCTATTTAAATCTTACCATAAACACACTTTTTTTACAATATTTTAACTTTTAATTTTTTTTAATATTTCCTAATCTAATAGTATGTATAAACTATTAAATTATACCTTCCAAAAATTTTTGAAAAATTTTTGAAAAATTTTTGAAAAAACACTTGAACATTGTAGAATTTAATATTATAATGTTGACAGCAAAAGATAAATAAGGAGAGAATTTAAATGGAATTAACAAAAAATATATTCTTCAATACAGATAAATTAGTAGAAAATAGTAAAGTAAAAATCTCATATATAGGAAAACTTTATCAAGATGCTTCAACAGAAGTATCTATTCATTATGGTTTTGGAATAAATTGGGATAATGTAAATGATATACAAATGGTTAAAACAGATTTAGGTTTCCAAGCAGAAATTGATTTGCTAGAAGGAGATACATTTAATTTTTGTTTTAAAAATGAAAATAATAACTGGGATAATAATAATGGTCAAAATTATGTTTTTCCATTAGAAAAAGTTCAAAAAGAATTATTAGTTTTAGAAGATGAACCAGTTTCTTTAGGATCTGCTAGAAAATTAAGAAGATCTTATTTATGGAGTAAAAAAGTTCGTCTAGCAGTTTATAAAATAATTACTTATCTTCCAAAATTAATTTCAGGAAATTATAAAAGAAAAGTAACAGATGCAAACGGATAACCAAAAAACACACTAATATTTAAATATTAGTGTGTTTTTTCTTATTAAGTAATAATCCATCCTCCATTTACTGATATAATCTGACCTGTTGTGAAATTATCCTCAATTAACCATTTAACACATTTTGCAATATCTTGTGGCAAGCCAATTCTACCTAATGGTGTGTCTTCTTCTAATTGTTTCAGTTCTTCCTTACTTAATTGCTCATTCATATCTGTATCTATTGCTCCTGGTGCAATAGAATTTACTCTTATATTAGATGGTCCTAATTCCTTTGCCAAAGCTTTTGTCAATCCATCCATTCCTGCTTTAGAAATAGAATATATAACTTCAAGAGATGCTCCTACCATTCCCCATACTGAAGATATATTTATTATATTTCCATTTTTATTATGTATCATATTTGGTATTACTTCTTGGCACATAACAAATGCAGAATATAAATTATTATTAATAACTCTATTCCAATCACTATCAGTTTCTTCTGTAAACATTTTATATTCACTTATACCAGCATTATTAACTAAAATATCTATTTTTTTATACTTTTCTAAAGTATATTCTACTAATTTCCTTGCATCCTCTCTTTTAGAAATATCTGCCTTAAAGATATCAATATTAATATTTTCTTTTTTTAATTCTTCTTGCAATTCTATAGCCTTTTTTTCTGAATTATTATAATTTGCTATTACTTGTATGTCTTCTTTTGCAAGCATCTTCGCAATTTCTCTACCAATTCCCCTTGATGCTCCTGTTACTATGGCAATTCGTTTCATAAAATTACTCCTTTTTATTTACTTTTTAATATTTTAACATTTTTATTTCGTAATTGCAAAAAAAAAGCCAATAATTAAGAGCTTTCTCAAAACTAATGACCTTTAAGATGGAGCCACTTCCCAGATTCGAACTGGGGACCCTCGCATTACAAGTGCGATGCTCTGGCCAGCTGAGCTAAAGTGGCATACTTTATATAAAAATAATTGGTGACCCGTACGGGAATCGAACCCATGTCTCCGCCGTGAAAGGGCGATGTCTTAACCGCTTGACCAACGGGCCTTATATATAAAGAACTAAATAATTTTAATAATTATTTAGTTCTTTTGGTGAGCTATCCGCGACTCGAACGCGGGACAACTTGATTAAAAGTCAAGTGCTCTACCACCTGAGCTAATAGCCCACATAACTGTGATAACCACAACGCTTTTATAGTTTACAACATTTTTTCACAAATGTCAATACATTTGTGAAAAAAAATTGTTTTTTTGTGTATATTATGCATTTAGTTTTTCTAAAACTTCATTTACATCTATTCCATGAACGTCACAAGCTTCTTCTAAAGTCTCCATTTGTGAAGCAGGACAACCCAAACAATGCATTCCTATTTCTAATAATATCTCTGCTTTTTCTGGAGCTTTTTCTAATATTTCTCCTATTCTTGTATCTTTATTAAAATTCATTTTAATTCCTCCTACATAATTTTTATTAATCTTATCTTTGTCAAGTCTAAAAACAACCTAACTTTTATAAATTTTAACATAATTTTTTAAAAAAGTATAGACAAATATAAAAAAATATTGTATTATGGTAAAAATTGTAAGGCGGTGATAATATTTCTAGATTAATAAATGCTTATTTCTTAACCTTTATTATATATCTTTTTATTACTTTATATTCATTGTATAGTTTTTTTGATATAATATTATTTCATAACAAGCAAGGTTCTAAATTAGAAATCAAAAAGAAAAACTTTAAATAGAGGAGGTTTTATTTTATCCTTAAACATATAAAAAAAATATTATTTTGTTTTTCATTCTTTATTTTATCCAGTATTCTTACTATAAAAACTTTTTATCCAATTTATATATCTAAAGAAATTATTATTCCTTATGGTATTCATCCTTTTGATATATGTTCAAAAAATCCCGAATTATGGTTATATATAAAAATTATTTATATCTGTATTTTTGTTTTTTCTAATTTTATAATAAGCAATTTCATTTATATTAGAATTCTTTCTAAGATCACAAAAGTTTTTAATTTTTCAACTATAACTTCTAATTCAATTAATAATAAGAAATTCAAAAATCACTCCAAAAATTTTATAAATTCTCTTCATTTATTAATTGGTTTTGATGAAGATAGAAAAACTAATATATATATCCCTGAATCTGGTTTATATCAAAACTTTTTAATTACAGGAACAATTGGCTCTGGTAAAACTTCTAGCGCTATGTATCCCTTTACTCGTCAACTCTTAGAATATAATAGTAACAATTTGGATAAAAAACTCGGAATATTAATATTAGATGCAAAAGGAAACTATTATAATCAAGTAAAAAAATATGCTAAACAATTCAACCTTTTAAATGACTTAATTGTAATAGAATTAAACTCAAATGTTTTTTATAACCCTTTGCATAAACCTAATTTAAAACCTCAAATTTTAGCTAATAGATTAAAAACTATTTTATTATTATTTTCAGAAAACAATACAGAATCTTATTGGCTAGATAAAGCTGAGCAAATTATTTGTGAAGCTATAAAATTGTGTCGACTTTATAATAACGGATATGTTACTTTTCTTGAATTACATAAATTAATAACTAATCCAAATTATTATAATGAAAAAATTCAAATATTAAGAAATTTATTTATTAATTCTAAATTTTCTAAATCCCAAATCTATGAACTAAATGCCTGTTTAGATTTCTTTGAAAAAGAATTTTTTTCTCTCGATAGTAGAACAAAAAACATATTAATTTCTGAAATAACAAGAATAACAAATACATTTATTTCTGATTACGATGTAATGTCTACATTTTGTTCTCCAAAATCTAAATTAACATTTAATACTTTTGATACTGTTTTAGAATCTGGAAAAATCGTAGTTTTAAATATAAATATTTCTGAATATAACATGTTATCTAAAATCATTGCAACATATCTAAAACTGGATTTTCAAACAGAAATTATGACTCGTTTATCAAAGAATATTTCAAAAACATCAGCATTTATTTGTGATGAATATGATAAATTTGCTAGCAAAACAGATGGAGAATTCTTTTCTTTAAGTAGAGAAGCTAAATGTATTAATATCGTTAGTACTCAAAGTTACTCTTCTCTAAAATCTACTTTAAAAGATGATTCTTCCGTAAAGGTCATAATTCAAAATCTAATCAATAAAATTTGGTTTCGCACAGATGATTCTTTCACCATTGAGGATGCTCAAAAACAATTAGGAAAAGAAGAAAAAGAAAAAATTTCTAAAAGCATTTCCGAGAGTGCTAAAGAAACTAAATTTAATTATATTACTAATAGTTTAAACTCTGAAAATTCAAATATATCTGAAACTTTTAGCAGTTATACTCAAAATGATTTTATCTTTGAATCTAATTACTTTACTCAAAATTTAGAAACATTTACTGCCCTTACATTTTTATCTAATGGAAACAAAATATATCCACCCAAGAAATTAAAAATGTTTCCTTATTTTAAAAAATAATAGTTTTATAAGTTTTCCTATAAAAACTTAAATAAAATAAAGGACTGATTTATTTGAGAAAAAAAATTTTTTATTTTATCTTTACTTTTACTTTTGTTTTTATATTATTAAATTCCCTATCTGTAACATCTCTTGCTTGGGGTAGTCCACAAATAGTAAGTAAAATTAATTCTGCTTTTGAAAACATAGAAAAGTGGATTTTGCAAATATCTACTCCCGCAGCTGCAGTAGCCGTAGGAAGTGGTGTTTTTATGAAAAAATTTAGTTTTGGAGATGAAGAGAAAATTAGAACCGGTAAAAAAATTATAAAAGGATCTTTATTTTCTTATGCATTTATTCTTGCTATTGATTTAATTTTGTCTGCTATTAAATCATTAATTTCTTAAGGAGGATAAATTGGAGGATACTAGTAATATTACACAAACTATTATTAATACTATAAATACTATTTTTGAAAACTTATTTGCTTCTATAGACAATAATTTATATTCACTTTTAGATGAAATAACATTTATTAATTCAGATATTATAAAAGATCAAACATTTGAAAAAATTTTTGGCACATCCACTTCTAATGGTATTTTAATTATTGCTAATTCTTTATTATTAGGATTTATTATTTATTATTCTATTAGATACTTAATGTCTCATCTTACTTTTAATAAAGTAGAGAATCCCTTTAGTTTTATTATTAAATTAATTATATTTCGGAATATTTATGAATTTTTCATTTTCTATTTTAACATTATTTTTAGACTTGATTTCTAATATTTCTTTATCTATTAGAACTCTAGGCGAAAATCTTTTTAATCATTCCATCTGTTTTTCTGAATTAATTATTAAAATAAACTCTAATATCTCTATAAATTCAAATTCTATTGATATTTTCTCCATAAACGGAATTATAAAAAGCACTTTAACACTTTCATTAGTAAATTTAGTTTTTTCTTATTCTTTCAGATACATTATGATTAAAATATTTGTACTTTTAGCTCCATTCTCTTTTCTATCTCTTACTTTAGAATCTACTTCTTGGTTCTTTAAATCTTGGCTGAAAAATATATTTTCTTTAATGTTTATTCAAATTATAGTTTCTCTTGTTCTCCTTATATTATTTTCTTTTGATTTTTCTAATTCCAATTTATTTACTAAATTTGTTTATGTAGGTGGGATTTATGCTTTAATAAAAGCTAACACTATTGTACGTGAATTTATCGGAGGTATTTCCACAAATATCTCACAAACTGTGCAAAATTTTTCTAATTTAAGAATGTGAGGAGGTTTTCTATGAAATTTATTTTTCCTAAAAATTATAATTTTAAAAATAAGATATTTGGAATTATTGATTATTCTACTGCATTAGTTAATATTATTTGGTATGCTTTTATTTTTTTATTAATTAATCTTTTATTTTCAAACATAAAAATAAAAATATTTGTATTTATTTTTACTTGTTTTCCAGTTCTTTTATTTAGTATTTCTGGTTTAAATGGAGAAAATTTTCTTTATGTTTTTTGCTATATGTTAAAATATTTTTTAAAACAGAAATTATATTTTTATGATAAAAATTATAAAAAATATTAAAATTTATTTTTATATTTTAATTTTTAAAATTATAGTTATTTAAAATTTATATTTTTATCTTGAATTTTCTGTCTAAAAAAGTTATAATTTGAGTTACAAAGTTTAATTTTTATTTAGGAGCGTTTTATTATGAAATTAGAGCAAAA
>ULPD01045923.1_pt1 | contig 62211 bp, 48 predicted proteins | sample 1953161 | NCBI WGS metagenome assembly ULPD01 (sample SAMEA4835619, study PRJEB28245) | human gut metagenome | biome: gut microbiome; material: fecal sample | place: Denmark | collected 2008
GTAATCGGTTTTGACAACTCTCCCGGTTCCGTAACTATGGTTCCACCCCTTACAACCGTAAACGCAAACACCCCTGCATTGGGCTATCGTGCCGTTGGCAAGATAATTCAAGATATTAAGGCAGGCGAATTCTGTTCTTCTGTCTTGGATTCCCACTTTGTAAAACGATTATCATGTGGGTGCAGTCTGCATGAAAATACCGAACATATGCCGATTGACAATTTCTCTACTGTAACAGATATTCTGGAATACTGTGATGATTCTATTTTAGGCAACATTAAAAACAGCTTTTTTGGTACGATTGTTCTTGATCAGATCAACAGCATCTGGAAGGATATAATAGAAATTGCTGTTTTACCAAAGGCAAAACCATATCCAAAGAATCTGATTGTAGACAAACTGATGTCATTATTGTCATCTCCTGTCACAAGTTTCTTTTCAGTAACCAATATTGCATTTTCATTCCGTTGTTTTTCCGGTGTCATCATAGCATTAATCAACGATCCGGACAAACGGTCTGAATACTATCGGCTAAATTCTCATATTACAAGTGCTATCGCACAGTTTTTGTCAACTTCTTTGTACCAACAGGAACATGACAGCAAAACGGGATCATGGTCTTCAATCTATATTACAAGAGATACTCTTACATATGGAACCGATACAGCAAAAACCTTTTCATCTATGCTTGCTAAATTAAAAGACCTTGGATTTGCAGCATCTTATTTATATGCGTATGATGAACCCGTCGCCATTCAACCGGACGGAAGCTGGAAAACGCCGGATACTTTGTATCTTCAAGCTTTTTACAATCCAAAACATACAGCTGTTTTATCAGGTGAAACACGTCGTATTGCATCTACCGATATCTTTGACAATGAATATACCGGTTTTGAAGATAGATTTACCGCTGTTATTGTTCCTATTTTTACAAATGAACAACATCATGGTCTGTTTGTATGTAATACAGATGTAGATCACTTTGGACACATTTATACAACTTCTCTTCATCTTGGCGCTTCTTTTAAATATTTATCACTTTTAAAAGAACAGATCCAGACAAAAGAACAATTAGTAATGTCCTTAAATGAGATCCATGAAAAAAATGAGCTGTTAAATCATCTGTCTACCTCCGATGAACTGACCGGAGTCAATAACAGACGTGGATTAATGGAAAAAGTGGAATATCTGATCAATAAACCAGCCAATCATGGACGTAAGGCAATGCTATTGTTTGCAGACATGGACAGCTTAAAGATCGTAAACGATAAATTCGGACACAACGATGGAGATTTTGCTTTAAAGAATATTGCAAATATCCTGATGACAAGTTTCCGGGCGAGTGACATTGTCGGTCGAATCGGCGGTGATGAGTTTGTATGTTTTGCTTTCATTGATGATCTTGATTTTCCTAAGACTGTACAGGCAAGGATTCAGGAATTGTCCAATGAATTAAATGAAACCTGTGGCAAACCATATTATATCGAAATGAGTGTCGGTGTATCGGAATTTTCCTGCGATCCGAATATCAAGATTGAGGATCTGTTAAGCCAGGCAGACAGCGCACTGTATTCAAATAAACGATATAAGCGAATGTCTGTTTTAAAATAATAAAATACGATACGAATACTAACTTCTTTATAAAAGCACAGATAAACGCTGTGAAATAAAATAAACCATATAAATGATAGTTTCTCTCCCATGTTCAGGATGATGAATCCACTCTCATTTATATGGTTTATTTTTTATTTTGCCTCTTTAAACGGCTCATTTAACATCTCTGTTCCCGGAAGAACAAATCTGCCATTTTCGATAATGGCAACTTTGGTTCCATCTGCATGAACCGAATAAATGCCTCCGATCTCATCATATGGTATCGTAATATCGGTATGGCAGTTGAAATACGCCTTGCTGATATCCGTCTTTCGAAGGATCGAGCACTCATTATCCTTTGCAACGATTTCCTTGCCGTCTGGATTATGAAGGATATTTTCTTCGCTCCAGCTATAGCAGGTATCACCGACTGCAAAATGCGGTCCCATCTTCTCTACGATCAGTATCGGCAATTTATATACCATGTTATATTTATTTGCAAGTACATATGCGGTCGTATTCGTTCCGATCGCAAACTCTCCGATCGGCAGTGTATCCCGTCCGCCCAAAAGATTATCCTTTACAAATTTTACATTATCTTCTTCTCTGTCAAAGTTCTTACAGGTGTAAGTTTTGATCTTTCCATCTTCAAAGGTCAGCTTGAGATCAACATATTTCAGATCATTCAGATAGACCTCACTCACATTTAAAACTCCATGCGTTCCGGTAAGCTTCGGCGATGTAAAAACCTCGCCAAGAGGAATATTCACATCCGCCAGACAGTTCTCAAAATTTGTCTCTGTCTCCGGGCGCTCTAACACATGCATCGATACCTTCATATCAGTCTGATTACCATTCTGTCCAATCACATGTACCCATTCTGCCTGATCCAGCTCATCGATGATCATCTGGTGAACCGGACGGTATACATCACTTTCCAGATTGTTGATCCGGATGATCTGTTCAAATATTTCTTCATAATCATCTCCGATCTCCGGCATTGGATATGCGATGATCGTAAAGCTGTACTCATCCCCCGGTATATATTCATTCACGATCTGTGACAGTTCATTGGTATATTCCACACCAAGCTCCTGCTGCTTCTTGCTAAGCGTAAGCTGTCCCGGCTTGCTTACCGGTTCAAACGGTGTCTCACCAAAGATCTCGATACACGCCGGTCCTGCATATACAGACGCCTCATATCTGTATTTCTCATAAGCGCCACGCATTATCTCTAACTTTCGTTCCATCAGCTTACGATCAAGGAATAACGCCTGATCCATCTGATGATCGTAATCCATCTGCTTATTTACCGGAGTACCTACATAACCAATCCGGTTCATTCTGATCCGATTGATCCGGTTGGTATCATAACGGAAGCATAACGGTTCCAGCCCCATATCACGGAACTGGAGGATTGCAGCTTTTACGATGCGCTCCATACCAATCGAATACCGGATATTTACATGCTTCTTTTTTGACATATCAATTCCGGCCGCTACAAAGCCCTGTCGAAACCCTTCTGTATAAGTCCGGGCAATCGACGCCACTTTTTCTGATGACATCCTGCGAAGAAACGCTTCCGTTTCCAATTCATTCTTTCCGATGTATTCGCCATATTCATATAAATAGCTGTTATCTCCGTCTTCACATTTCATGACAATATCTGTCGCAAAGGAAAGAATCGGATCCATCTTCTCACGCACACGATAATCCATGAAGAACTCCGCATAATCATGTTCAAAATAATAAATGGCATCTTTTACTGCTTTAACAGATGGAAAATTCTCAAAGATCCCATATACCTCCACAAACAATTCAAACCATACAGTAAGGTCTACAACTCTTCCTTCAAATGCTGCCGCGATCAGTCCATGAAATTCATAACAAAGAAATGTCAGATAGTCAGCAAATAAATATTCCCGCTTGTCTATGTCTTCAATCTCGTTCTCTGCTATTTTCTCACCAAACATCTGTCTGGTGTATTCATAGTTGCAATAACTCGTTTCGTAATTTTCAGGCATAACATCCTGATAAAGTGCTGCATTTATCTGCTGTAATTCGCCCGCTGTACAGCTCTCCGAAATGGGCATCCCACTTTTTACCTTTTCGATCACTTTATCTAACTGCAGTAAAAATTCTCCAGTTCTTACAAAATAATCCCGATACCGCATGTCCACTGTTTCTTCTTTTGTGATCGAACGGATCCGCTCAACCATCAGTTCGTAACGATCTTCGATATCTTCATATTCTGCTGTTATATCCTTATAATATGTCATTTATTGTCTCCCTTTATGTTTCCAAGTTGAATGTTCTTCCGGAACACCTCATCAATCACCTGATATAACGTCTCTGATCCCTCTGGTGTCCGCTTGTTTCTACCATACACCTGGTTCTCGAAAACGCCATGCTCTTTCCAGCTTTTTCCTCCAACGGCATCACTTAACATAACCGGCGCCAGATTATCCATTACATGTGCAAATTTGGCTTCCGGCGTCTGATACTCCTCAAATTCATCCCAGAGTCCACGAAGCTTCTTCGCCTGATCTTCCGGCAGGATATTAAATATCCGGTCAGCAGCCTTTAATTCCCGTTCTCTTTTTGTTGCATTTGCATTTTTATCATATGCATATGTATCACCTGCATCTATCTCGATCAGATCATGAACCAGCAGCATGGAAACCACTCTTAATACGTCAACCGGTTCATTTGAATATTCCGCCAGTAAGATTGCCATAAGTGCAATATGCCAGGAATGTTCTGCATCATCTTCTTTTCTGATTCCATCTGTCAGATACGTCTGTCTGACTACAAATTTGCTCTTGTCAACCTCCAGTATAAAATCCAGTTGTTTCTTCAGTCTCTCATCCACACTCTTATATTCCCTTCATAAAAAAGATGCCTGATATAATAAAAACTATGATATTCAGATAAACCGCCATTTTCTTAGATGTAACCCCACCTTCTTCTGCATGATACCCGATCACGCCGAATACAATTCCGGTAAATGCCATCAAAAATGCACTGATCATCAATACCCCATAGATACGTTCTACCGTACCTCTTGATATAATGGATTTGATCACGGAAAGTATTATAAAGATTCCGCCCAAAATTCCCAATATATATGAAATGATCGTATCTCCTGAACTTCCGGGTGGAGAAACCCTGAAATCACTGTTTTTCAATCTTTTTTCTCCTTTTTCTGTCAAATCGTGCCAGAATATAATATATGATATATCCAAGCATGCCGCCAAAGGTATTCATGATAATATCATCAACATCAAACACCCCAAGTTTTGTTATCAACTGTACCAGTTCAATACTTAACGAAAACGCAAATGCCGCCAGAGTCGCTGTAAAAAATCCGGTCTTTTTACCTCTGACCCAACGGATCAACATTCCAAATGGTACAAAAGCAAGAACATTTCCAACCAGATTCAACATCACGCTTGTGTTCGTCATATAACTTCTGTACTTTACGAAACGCTTAATCTCGAGAAACGGTGTCAGATTGTACCGCATCTCTTCATATCCATGTCCCCTTCCAAACATATCGCTGAATATCAGGAAATAAACAATGGATATACTGTATAAAATGAATAGCACCAGGCATAACACCCGCAGCTTTTTCTTATTTTCTATGCTCAACGCCAGCCTCCAGGTTAATATTATTTCCTCATTTTTATTAACTGGGTAAGAAGTCTGTCTGCACACTCCTCTTTACTCATCTGTGGCAATTCAATATCTTCATCCTGTGTGATCAATGTCAGCACATTGGTATCTGTTCCAAATCCAGCTCCCGCTGTCTTTAAGTTATTTGCTGCGACTATATCGATCTTCTTCTTTTCCAGTTTCTTTCTGGAATTCTCCAGCAGATTCTGTGTCTCCATCGAAAATCCGCATATAATCTGTCTGGCAAGTCTGCTGTCCCCATCTGTCTTTCTTGCCTCTTCTCTCTGCATTCCAAGGAATGCAAGAATATCTTTTGTTCTTGTAAGTGGAATGCTCATATCAGCATCCGATTTCTTGATCTTGTTATCTGATACTTCTGCCGGTTTGTAATCTGCAACGGCGGCAGCCTTGATAATGATATCCTGATCTGCACTGGCAGCCGTTACTGCTTCATACATATCCTGTGCAGAGGTAACCGGCACTACTGTTACGAATTCTGGCGGCGTGATCGCTACCTTTCCTGTTACAAGTGTCACATCCGCCCCACGAAGCATCGCCTGTCTGGCGATCGCATATCCCATTTTACCGGTTGAATGGTTGGAAATAAAGCGAACTGGGTCGATTGCTTCCATCGTAGGACCTGCGGTAACAAGTACTTTTATTCCCTGCATATCCTTCTCTGCTGCAATATACTTTAATATATAATCAACTAACAACTGTTCATTCGGAAGCTTCCCCTTGCCTGTATCTCCACAGGCAAGGTATCCGCTTGCCGACTCTATGATCTCATAGCCGTAGGACTGTAATTTCCTGATGTTATCCTGAACGATCGGATTCTCTAACATATTCGTGTTCATTGCAGGTGCGATCAGTTTCGGACATTTTGCTGCCATGATCGTAGTACTCAACATATCATCTGCAATGCCGCCTGCAATCTTCCCAATAATATTTGCCGATGCAGGAGCAACCATAAAGATATCTGCCCGTTTTGCAAGTGCAACGTGTTCTACGTTAAACTGAAAATTACGGTCAAAGGTATCCACCAGACACTTATTTCCTGTTAAGGTCTCAAATGTGATCGGATTGATAAAATTGGTCGCATTTTCTGTCATGATGACATTTACATCTGCATGCAGTTTTACAAGCATACTGGCAACATTTGCCATCTTATATGCTGCTATACTTCCTGTTACACCTAAAACAACGGTCTTATTCTTTAACATCATTTTCTCCATTCTGCATCGTATCATTGAAAATCATTCTGTCCGGAACGAATGCTGATCCGGCTGTTATTTGTTCATATCAAGGATAAAGTTATCGATCAATCTTGCCTTGCCAAATCTGACTGCCATAGCACAAAGGACATGTCCCTCTACTATATCGATTGACTTCATGGTATCCATATCCACCATCTCAACATAATCAATATCTGCAAGTGGCTCTGATCCGATCAGGTCTTTCATTGCTGCTACAATCTTCTTCGCATCTCGCTCACCATCTTCGATCATTTTCTGTCCAAGCTTAACTGACTTGCTCAGTACAACTGCTGCCTGACGTTCTTCCGGCTTCAGATAAATATTTCTGGAACTCTTGGCAAGACCATCTGCCTCACGGATGATCGGACATCCAACAATCTCAATATCCATGTTCAGATCTGTAACCATACGCATGATGATCGCAAGCTGCTGTGCATCCTTCTGACCAAAATAAGCACGATCCGGCTGAACGATATTGAACAATTTATTTACAACTGTACATACACCTTTGAAATGTACCGGACGAGTCAGTCCGCATAATGCATCCGGAAGCCCTGTCATATTGACATAAGAACAAAATCCCGGCTTATACATTTCTTCCGGTTCCGGATGAAAAATCACATCTGCACCTGTTGTCTCGCATAACTTTGCATCTGCATCAAGATCTCTTGGATAACTCTCCAGATCCTCTGTTGGTCCAAACTGCATCGGATTGACAAATACAGATACAACGGTTCTGTCATTCTGTTCTACGGATTTCCTGATCAGACTCTGATGTCCCTCATGGAGATATCCCATTGTTGGTACAAGTCCAACACTTAAGCCTTCTTTCTTCCATGCCTTAACCTGACTTCTTACTTCATCTACTGTTTTTAAAATCTTCATTTCTGATTTCCAGTCCTTTCCTGATCCTGTCTCCCGGTTTTTACCGGTTCAGGCAGCTTCTATCTCTTAGTATAATTTATCGATTACTTCATCATCAATTTTGTAGCAGTGTTCTTCTGCCGGAAATGTTCCATCGTCAATCTCTGCTATATAAGTCTTTACTGCTTCACGAATCACGTCTCCTGCATTAGCAAAATGCTTTACAAACTTCGGCTTGAAATCACTGAACATGCCAAGCATATCGTAAATTACAAGAACCTGTCCGTCGCATCCTGCTCCTGCTCCGATTCCGATCGTAGGAATGTTGATGCTCTCTGTTACAAGCTTTGCAAGCTTTGCAGGGACACACTCCAGCACCAGTAAAAACGCACCTGCTTCTTCTACTGCCTTGGCATCCTCGATCAGCTTCTTAGCTGCTGCTTCTGTCTTACCCTGAACCTTAAAGCCACCAAAAGTATTGATCGACTGCGGAGTCAGTCCCAGATGTGCAACAACAGGGATTCCTGCTGATACGATTGCTTTAATCTGTGGACAGACTTCTTTACCACCTTCTAACTTTACAGCTCCGGCTCTGCCTTCCTTCATCAGACGACCTGCATTTACGACTGCGTCATATACACTGGTCTGATAGGACATAAATGGAAGATCGGTTACAACCAGTGCATTCTTGGCTCCTCTTGCAACGGCTGCGCTATGATGGATCATGTCTTCTACGGTTACAGAGATCGTATCCTCATATCCAAGGATTACATTTCCGAGGGAATCACCGACAAGAATCGTGTTGACTCCTGCTTCATCCAATAATCTTGCTGTCGTATAATCATACGCTGTCAGCATAGAAATCTTATGCCCGGAATTCTTCATCTGCATAATTGATGTTGTTGTGTTCTTCATACGTCTTATTCTCCTATTCTGAAATCATTTCATTTTTTGTTCATTTCAAAATCCAGCATTGCCATAACTTACTGCTTTCCCTGCCATCGTTCCCGGCATTGCAGTATTCCCATTTCTCATTCCTGTCCTGAAAGAATTTTCTTCATCTCAGAATAATCACGGTTGGGATATTTCTGCTCTGCTAAAGCAAGTACAGCTCCTGATACGCTGATATAAATATGTTTCTCATTTGCATCAAGAACATTCAGATGTTTCTTTACTGTCGTTGTGTCATTTCTCTCGATTGGTCCGGTCAGACCTGCCACTGGGCCATCTTCTGCTATATGCGATGCATTTCCCATAAATAACGGAACAAGTGCCTGCTCTGCCTGTTTCTCTTCAAATCCGCAGTCTTCCAGTAATGAAACTGCCGATCCATACAGACCATTCACCAGATTGCTGGCAAATACTGCAGCCGCATGATATTTTGTTTTATTTTCTGTTGAGAGAAGTACACAGTCATTTCCTAAAAGACGAATAAAGCGGCAAAGTTTATTTCCCCACTCTTCAGCACCTTCCACGGTAAAAAAACATTTCTGCATTTCCCTGTAGGATTTTGTCGTTGAACTGATTGCATACATAGGATGAATCGAATAACCAAAGGCTCCTGCCTCTGTTACACCTGAAAAAATATTAGATGTCATCGCACCACTACAATGACAGATCAGTTTGCCCTTGATATCAAAGGCTTTTATGCTGTCCCATACTGCTTCTATCCTTCCATCCGGAACGGTAAGCATCAGGACGTCACTTGCGCAAACGATCTTCTTCAAATCATCAAATGCTTCGGTATTGGTAAATGCTGCAGCTTCTTTTGCACTCTCCACCTGTCTGCTGTAATATCCGGATACGGTTACTGTCTCCGGAAGGTTCTTTTGTATCTCTTCTTTATTCAGCTTCTGTTCAAGATACTTTCCAAGTGTAAAGCCTACTTTGCCTGCACCGATAAATCCAATCCTCATATGATCACCTGCTATCGCCTGTTCTATCTGTGGTGTACAATCAGGTATAGTTTCTTTCGAATACCATCCGCCATTTACAATACCATTTACAAGGTAAAAAGTAAAGCAGGAGAACCTGAATTTATCATCATTTTTTCTCCTGCTTTTCTTATGTTTTTCCCATACAGATCATAGATCCATATCGGAAATCATCATTTTTATAATACATAAAAATTAGTTATATTTTGCAATTACCTCTGCATTCGCCTTCATGGCTGCAGCTTCCATGGACTCACGCTCTGCCAAAAGTTTCTTTCTTACTTCTGCATTGCTGTTTCCTATGATCTGAAGTGCCAGATATGCTGCATTCTTGCTTCCGTTTATTGCTACAGTTGCTACAGGGATACCGGATGGCATCTGAACGATAGAAAGAAGTGCATCCATTCCATCTAATACAGAACCGGAAATTGGTACTCCGATAACCGGGATCACTGTCTGGCTTGCTACAACACCCGGAAGTGCTGCTGCCATACCTGCGGCAGTAATGATAACCTGTGTTCCATTATTATTTGCTTCTTCAATAAACTCTGAAAGTCCTGCATGTGCTCTGTGTGCAGACAGACATCTTACATCAACTGCTACTCCATACTCCTTTAAAATGCCGATTGCAGGCTCAACCTTTGGCAGGTCACTTGTTGATCCCATAATGATCGCTACTCTCATGTTTTTATCCTTCTTTCTTTCTTTTTATGTGTCATATCCCTGTGTCATACATGGCTCCATGCATGGCACAATGGTATTTTACTTACTGTTCAGATACTGATCGATAATCTCACTTGCCCCTTCATAATCCATGGCATCCACCGTCATCTTCAGTGCATTTAAGAACTCAATATCAGCATCATTATACTCGTATCGGTCGATTTCTGCCAGTATTTCTTTTACAGCTCCAACATCGGCATCCCGTAAAAATGTACGCATATCTTTGAGCTGTCCACGATCCACTGCATCCCTGACTGTCTTTTCCTGCTGTTCAACCGGATTGATCTTCGCCAGATATAGTCCGATATCCTTAAACATACGCTTCAGCATGGATACAAATTCATGCGTATTTTCCTTTGCATACTGCATATTTCCTATATTGATCGCCGACTCCAGATTTGCTGCTTTCCGTTCGATGCTGTATGCGCCGATATTTCCACTGCTGCTCTTGATATCATGAATGATATTCCGATACCGTCTGACATCATCATCAATATATTCTTCCAGACGATCTACATCCGGCTCATAGTCTTCCTTGAATGCCGCAATAAAACGGTTAAAGGTATCAAAATTGCCTCCGATCATCTTCAATGCATTTTCAACTACAATACTGTTCTCCAGAATATAAACATCATCCTTAAATCTGGATTCGCTGATATACTGTCTGATATTGCTTGTCTTTTCCTTGATCTTGTCCTCCGGAAGGAACAGACGGAAAATCCCTTCGATTCCATCCATTTCCAATGGTTTTACAAGTACGTCACTGAAGCCCTGCTTTATGATCTCATCTCTGCTGCTGTCTATATTGTTTTCTGAAAGTGCAATGATCGGAACCCGTTTGTATTCTTCTCCATCCAGGCTCCGGATCTCACGGACGGTATCTGCACCATCCATAACCGGCATGACTGTATCAATGAAGATCATATCATATGGAGTTACCATAACCTTGTCAATCGCTTCGAATCCGGATGAAGCAGTATCACAGATCAGCTCATAGGAATCAAATATAACCTTCTGGATCTGTATACTGACATCAGAATCGTCCACAAGAAGGATCCTGACATCCGGAAGCCAAATTCTTGAATTCGAATTACGGAATGCCTGCTCCCGTCGTTTGCTTACATTATAATTAACATAGCTGTAATCAAATACCTGCTGTATAATGGAAAAGCGTATCGTGGTTCCTGCTCCATAGGTACTGTCAACCTCCGGGGTTCCACCCATACTCTCGATCAACTGTCTTGCGATTGCCAGTCCGATACTGATATCAAAATTACCGATATCAGTTCTGTCATAAGAATCGTCCAGATCAAAGAAACTGTCCAGACGTTCTTCCTTTACTCCGGTTCCGGTATCTGATATCACGATATCCAGATAAATGCTGTCCGGTCTGTCGCACTCTTCCGGAGCGATCTTTCTCCAATCCACTTCAATGCTGATCGAACCTTCTTTGGTTGTCTTTGCCGCCCTCTGATACAGATTCATCAGGATCTCCTTCACCTTATCACGATCGCCGATCAGACCATTTGGTATATCATCCTCAATGCTTACCTTTAAGGCAACCAGATCCCGGTTGATCATTTCCTTAAACTGAACCGCAAGCTCCTCGATCATATCTGAAACCGCATATTCCTTCTCCTGCAATTCCAGTGTTCCATCCTGTAAATTCGATAATCTGGAAATTCCATCAATTATACCAAGGATCTCGTAGCTGGAACCATATACCGTGGATAACTGTTTTACCTCTTCTTCCGTTTTTGCCTCATCATTCCGCAAAAGCATCTCGCTGATCGCAAGGATCGAATTTAACGGTACACGGATCTCATGATTCAGATAGTTCACATAATCGTTCTTTGCACGGTTAGAACGCTCTGCCTGTTCATTTTTCTTGCTGAGTTCTTCTACCTGCTCCGTCTTTTTGCCAAGCAGATGCATCACATACCGGGCTACAAATATCACTGCCACGCAGATTGCTATGATCAATACCACAATCAGAACTCTGGAAAATGGAGTCTCCCAGAATTTCAACTGTTTTACAATAACAAAAGACAGCGGTTCTTCACAGGCAACACCATCAGAATTCTCTGCCGAAAGCACAAATGTATAATTTCCGCCCTCCAGATTTGTATACTCTGCTTCCAGATTATCCGTACCCGAAACAACACGGTCTTTATCGTCAAATCCATCAAGATAATATTTTACCTGAATATCCCCACGATTTACATAACTCAGAACAGAGAACTTGATCACGATTCGGTTCGTATCACCCGGAACGGTCATCTTACCATCCAGATCCGAGAACGCATACTCTTTATCATCTATCGTAACAGAAGCTATCCGTACCTTCGGTGGAACTTCATTTGTAAATACCTGATTCTGATCCAGCATACTGAAGCCGGTATCACAACAAACATAGACGACTCCATCTTCACTGATATAATTCGTTGAATTATCCGTAATATCAGAGATCAGTCCATCATTTTTCGTATATATCTCGCATTTCGGATCTGCCGAGCTCAACAGATCTCCTTCGTAATATTTCTGGATGCCACGGGAACCGAAGATCCAGAGGTCTCCTGCCTGATCCAGTATCAGATTTGCCACAGAATTCGATGGATCAACTGCACTGATCTGACGGATCACGCCCTCCTGATAATAAAGTCCATTATCTGTTCCGATCCAGATACCATTGCTTCCACCAACAATGGAAGAAACAACATTCGAATTCAGTCCCTCTGACATAGATATCTTTTTCAGATTAGATTCCATGTCTATCGTATAAAGACCGGAACCATTGGACCCTGCATATAAGGTTCCATCCTCCGCCTGATACAGGGATATGATATCTGCATTTTCCATACCGGAAAATCGGCCGTAGCTGACTGTTACCTGTTCATCCTTCAATATGGAAATACCGCTCTCGGTTCCGATCGCCATACTACCATCCTTTAATTCAATGATACAGTTGACAGCATTACTGGTCAACAACGCGCCACTCTTATTATAGAATTTGTATTTACCCTTACTGTTCACCTTGATAACACCATAAATTCGGTAGGAACAGATCCACAGATTATTCTTTGAATCCACACAGAAATCACGGATACTTTTTCCATTTAACATTGTGACAAGATCAGAGTCACGGTCAAGAGTTCCGTCTGCATTTATGATCCGCAGGCCATCATCTGTACCGATATATAACTTTCCGCAATACTCCGTAATGCAGTTGACGATTGTCTCATCCAGACCATATTTCATGCTTCCATTCTGGAATTTGCTTCTGGATAACAGCATCAGTCCTTTTCGATATGAGGTCATCCAGTAGTTCCCTTCAAAATCCTGGATTATGTCACTCATCGACTCATTAAATTCCAGACCGGTAACATACTTCATTTTTTTATTTTTGTTGATATAACCAACACCATCATCCGCAAGAACCCACAATTTATTATCAATCCGCTGGATCTTATTGATACCACTCAGTGCCGCTGTTGATAATAATTCAAAATCTTTGTTCGTCGTAAGATGTATAATTGTATGACCTACCGTACCAATATACCGTTCCCCATTCTCATCTACAAAAAGACTGTTCAGATCTTCTTCTGTGTATTCCATCTTACTGATCTTGCTTACGATCTGATCATCCTTGATATTTACGATCGTATCGTTATTCACGATCGCATATACATAAGAACGATATCCACTGATCGCTGTTACATCCGGTGCAACAACATCATCATCCGCAACCAGCGTCATTTCACCGGATTCGTAATAATAAATACCGGATGAAGTAGCAAGCCATATTTTTCCTTCTTCGTCTTCATACAGTCCACGGACGGTCGTAATCTCATCCTCTGTTGAATTCGATATACGATTAAAGCATCCGTCTTTGTAAATAAATAAGCCATAGTTTTCCGTTCCTACATACAGATCCCCATTCGATACCGCAAGAATACTGTTGATCATATAGGAACTGCTGTCGCTGTCTTCTCCCAGTGAAAATTTCCGAAACTGACTTCCATCATAACGGTACAGTCCGCTGTCCGTGCCGACCCATATGTATCCACTGGCAGACTGGCTGATGCAGTTTGCTTCCCCACTTTCAAAACCGTCATCTTCTGTGTACTTGGTCTGACTGTAATCTGATGTAAAATTCTCCTGTGCAAACACAGCAAGCCGTGGTGAAAAAAGTATCATCACGGCTACTGCTATTAATATGATCATTCTGATTTTTGAATGTAACTGCTTCATAGTTTTCTTATGCACCTAATAAAAATGCTACATATCCTTTTTTAGTTTCATAAATATCTGCTTTGGAAGTGATCTCCCATGGAGCATGCATGTTTAATACGGCCACACCACAGTCCACAACTTCCATTCCATATAATGATAAAATATAAGCGATCGTACCGCCACCGCCAACATCTACTTTACCAAGCTCTGCAGTCTGATAGTATACTCCGGCATCATCCATTACCTTACGAATAGCTGCAAGATACTCTGCATTTGCATCATTGGAACCGGATTTGCCTCTTGCTCCTGTAAACTTGTTAAATACCATACCTTCACCAAAGATAGCCGCATTCTTCTTGTCAAATGCACTTGCAAAGGTTGGATCATAACCTGCAGATACGTCAGAGGATAACATTCTGGAGGATGCCAGACATCTTCTGAGGGCCAGTTCATTATAACAGCCCATCGCATTCATAATCTCAGCAACTGTATTCTCAAAGAAATGAGACTGCATTCCGGTTGCACCCACGCTTCCGATCTCCTCTTTATCTGTCAACAGACAGCAGGTCGTCTTTTCTACATCTTCTGCTTCCAGCATCGCAACCATAGATGTATATGCACATACCCTGTCATCCTGTCCGTATGCCATGATCATACTCTCATCAATTCCGCAGTTTCTTGCCTTTCCTGCCGGAACGATCTCAAGCTCTGCTGAAATGAAATCTTCTTCCTTTATTCCATATTTCTTCTTCAGAAGTGCAAGCACCTGTTCCTTTACGGCTTCTTTCTCTTTTCCCTTTAATGGCTTGCTCGCAAATAAAATATCCAGTTCTTCTCCCTCGATAACTTTATTTGCCTTTTTTTCCATCTGAGCACCGGCAAGATGGATCAGCAGATCGGTAACACAAAATACCGGATCATTCTTGTCTTCCCCAATGTTTGCTTCTACAACTTCTCCGTCTGTCTTAGCAACTACACCATGAATAGCAAGTGGTAAGGTTACCCACTGATACTTCTTGATTCCTCCATAATAATGCGTATCCAGATAAGCAAATCCCTCTTTCTCGTATAATGGAATCTGTTTAATATCCATACGTGGGGAATCGATATGTGCGCCAAGAATGTTCATACCCTTTTCGATATCCTTCTTACCGATATTGAACAGCGCTACGGTCTTATTCATCCATACCGCATATACCTTTGAACCTTTTGTCAGCTTCTTTCCTTCTTTGATCACATCCTGAATATCTTCATATCCGGCTTTCTTTACCTGTTTTACGATCTCTTTTACACATTCCCGCTCCGTCTTTCCTGTATCCAGGAATTCACGGTAGGATTTACATAATTTTTCCAGCTTTGCAAGTTCTTCCTTGTCATAACTGTTCCATGCATTTTTATCTTTCATTTTTATGCCTCCTAAACATATAAGTCATTGCTTATACTCTTTTTTATATATATAATGGCACTTCTGCGGATCCTGTATGTCACAAGTCCGAGAATTACCAGATAGATTGCAAAGATCATAAAAGAATCCATCTTTGTAAACTTAAATAAACAAAAACCGACTCCACAAAGGATCATGGATACCAGAATAGCAATCGCCATATTAAAGAATGCATTCAGATTGCCCCTGAGCGCTCCGTATTCATCTTCCCAGTTCAGCTTCGGATGTGTTGCATCCAGCCAGAGTCCGATATAGGTGCAGCATACAACCGATAAGAACCCGATCACAATAAAGTAAATGGCCGAAGGCACATTGATATGCATACAGATGCACAACACAATGATCGTTACTGCAACTGTGATGCCGCTGTATACCAGACTGACACCTGCCTTGATCCCAATCTGCGTCCGATAGCTGACCGGTGCATATTTGATAAAGCTGAAATGATCTCCCTCTCTTGTAAACGAGGTCGATGCAATACTGTTCATTGCTGTTGCAAAGAAGGAAATGATCAGTACCAGCAATAATACGATCAGATCGGATGCTACAAAACCTTTGGAAAGCAGCTTCTCAAATGAAGTCATAAAGTTCTTCGTCGCAGGCAGAACAAACAATGCCACCGCAAGAACCGGCCATATAATATTTACCATTACACAATATTTGCGATATGCCGGTGTCCGGTATAGTATCTTACATTCCTTCAGAAAATATGCTTTGCGAATACTTTTTTTCGCATAAGCTGCATCAGAAACCACATCTTCTTTCTTCTCTGCTTTTCCGACAGATGAAACCAGATATACGCCACGCAGATACAGCTTGCTTCCAAGGAAAAACAACAGACCTGCCATAACCGCATTTAACAGGATGAACAGCAGGGAATATGCAATGTTGTTCGTTTCAAGTGCTTTTAAGAATACAGGAACCGTAAAGAATATCTTTCCCATGATTGCTGTAAACATATTGTTATGATTCATCAGACCATCAATATAATTGTTAATATTGATGCTGTCCATCTGAATAAACGATAATAAAAAGAGTCCGAGGAAAATAACGGTTACCAGTCCTGTCATGGCATCCACATTCCGAAACAGTTTTATCCGGCTTAAAAACGCCATACAAAGTAAGGCAAAAATTCCGCAATATACAAGTGGAAGGATCGGAAGCATCGCTACTCCGACTAATGCCGTCAGTACAGATACCGGCTTGAATCCGGCAGCTATGAAGTAACCTACAAAGCCGCTGAATAAAACCATAAACTCCATAACACTCTCTGCAATATATGCATTTACAAATTTGGCTGCTACGATCTCACCCGGCTTTACCGGAAGCGGAAGCAGATGATCCAGATCCGATGAAAAAAACAGTACATTAAACAGTACCATCACCGAAAAGATCATGCCAAATACGGACATCAACTGTATGATCAGTTCTACGCCTTCCGTCATTCCTCCTGCTTCTATCAGTGCTTCTGTCATAATATATACAATAAATCCAACGACCAGACAACAGGGAACCATGATACAGAACATGGCAAGTGAACCAAGTGTCTTATATGCCTTCGCTTTTTCTCCGGTGTCCGGCATCGTCATCTCTGTATCCTTTGCCATCACTCTGGTCAAATACAAAAAATTCTTCATAAGCACTCTATTCCTCATGTGTCATTTCTATAAATATATCTTCCAGTGACTTATTCTTATGTGCAACAACCAGATCATCCAGCGTTCCCTGATAGATATCATGACCTTTCTTGATCATGATGATATTATCACACAATTTCTCTGCAACTTCCAGAACATGCGTTGAGAAAAATACGCAGTTACCTTCATCCGCATGCTCCCGCATCATCTTCTTTAATTCATATGCCGCATTCGGATCCAATCCGGTCATCGGTTCATCTAAGATCCAGACCGGTGGTTTATGTACTAATGCGCCTATTACCATCATTTTCTGGCGCATACCATGCGAATAGCTGACCATTTGTTTATTTAAGCTGTCTTCCATACCAAAACGCCCAGCCATTTCCTCTAACCGCTTCTTACGGTCAGTCTCTGATACACCATAAATATCTGCAATGAAATTCACATATTCCAGTCCTGTTAACCGTAAAAAGATATCAGGATTATCTGCAATATATCCAATCGACTGTTTTGCCTCAAGCGGCTCTTTCCGGATATCATGACCATTGATCTGAACGCTGCCCTCTGTCGGTTTTAAAATACCGGTCAGCATCTTGATCGTTGTTGTCTTCCCCGCACCATTCTGCCCTACGAATCCGACGATCTCACCTTTCTTAATATGAAAGCTTAAATTGTTTACGGACACAAAATCTTTACCGTAAATTTTCTTTAAGTTATTGGCTATTATCATTCTTTATCTTCTCCCGGTTCTTATCTGTCACACCATCGTTTCTATCTGGTCTGTCATTTATCAAAATACTTCTTTCCATTTGGTTTTAATTATACCAAGCCCCTAATCTCTTTACAATATAAATATACCAAAGGCAGCCTGAAAATACTCTGCATAGTAACAGGCTGCCATCTTCTTTATATGATTGTCCGCGGACATTTTACTGTTTATAAGTTGATACTGTCATCAAAATGAAAGGCATAGATGATCTTCTCTGTTACCATTCTTCCGGTAAGCTGATGTATCGTCTTTGCATACATATCAAGCTGTACATGATAACGGCTGACCAGATCCGATATCTGATCCACCCGGTCTGTCTTGTAGTCCATTAAAACCACCTGATCTCCTTCCAGAAAATAGGCATCGATCACTCCCTGAACTACGACCATATCCTTGCTGTCTTTATACTCCGGTGATATATCTTCCGGCTTCATGCCGATATAAAACTGCTGCTCCCGGTATAAGGTATGGTTCTTCTGTGCTTCTGCCATACGGATTCCGAGTGGGCTGTTGACCATGTTATAAATCTTATCTGCACGAACATGCTCTCTGTACCGTTCTTCCAGATATCCATGATCAAAAAATGACCGGATCTGCTCTCTAATCTCATCCATGCTGTTTCTTGTAAAATCAATAAGCTCCATGATCTTATGGATCACAGTACCCATCTCATTTCCTTTTACAGGCTCCTCCTTCATGCGGGAATGAAGCACCGGTATTGTAATCTCTGCTTCTGTCACAGGCGGCTGATACAGGTCAGATCCCGGATTCTCCTCTCCGCGGTGTGCAAGTCGTTTGATCTCTGTAACGGACATCTTATTTTTTACTGCCTGCTCTGTTTTATATGGGTAGGTATAATCTAAAAGTTCCTTATACTTTTCATATAACTGCAGTTCATCCTCTGTCTGTACAGCTTTTTTTTCTGACATATCTATATTTGTCCCGGCAGGTATCTGATTCTGATAGCCGGTCTTTGCAAGTACCCAGGTTGCATAAGTATCCTTTCTGCATACAGTATCTTCTGATACGATATGCATAGATAACGCCGATAAGATCCAGTCCATAAAACAGCCGGCTTCCATTCTGGTGATATATGGAAGCTCCATCCGCATCTGTCCGGACGCTTCAATAAGAAAATCAGTCTGCAGCGGATAATCAAAGACTGCCTTTTCCGCTCCGGGGTCTTTTACCGCCGCTGTCATATATAACTTCTCTTTTGCTCTTGACAGGGCAACATATAAGATACGGATCTCCTCCGCCAGCTTCTCTGCATTCATGACACTGAGCATGGCCGCTCTTGCAAATGTTTTCTTCTTCGCACGGTTCTTCCGGTCAATCGCATAACCTGCCAGATAGCTGTCTGCATTTACCGTCACCGGAGATAAGGCATCCAGATTCGAAAAACGATTTGCCAGTCCACTGACAAATACAACCGGAAATTCCAGTCCCTTGCTCTTATGCATCGTCATCATCACAACAGAATCGTCATCATCTCCAAGCACCGACGCTTCTGCAAAATCCAGATCATTCGTCTTCAGCCGGTCCATGTAACGCAGGAAATTAAACAATCCACGAAAACTGCTGTCCTCATAGGTATCCGCTTTCTGGATCAGCATATCGATATTTGCCTGTCTTCGTTTTCCCGACTGCATCGCGCCAACAAACCAATAATATCCGGTCTGCTCCAATATCGAATGAAGCAGTTCACTGATACTCATATAGTTTTTATCTGCCTTCCAGCTATCCAGCATACGAAGAAACTGTCGAAGCTCCTCTGAAGCTTTTGAGTCCGGCTTTTCTGCATAATAACAGACCTTCTGATAAAAACTCGCCGTCCGCGCCAGATTCTTCTCATGATCCTTGAAGTCCCGGTCATAGATACCTACAATCTCTGCAAGCTCCTGTTCCTTTACACCTGCAAGCGGTGAACGAAGGACTGCTGCAAGTGCATAATCCTGATGGGAATTATCGATCACCGCCAGCATATCAAGCAGGGTACTGATCTCGATCGCATCAAAATATCCACTCTCGCTCTCTACAAATAATGGAATCCCACGCTCCGCAAATGCTTCCTCAAAGGCTTTCGCATTCTTCTTCACACTTCGCATCAATACCGCAATATCCCGGTAAGAAACCCTTCTGGTCTCTCCGTTATCTCCATCCGGAATATAAAGTGGTTTATCACCCTTCACTAACTCATAGATCTCATCTGCGATCATCCGTGCCTCTATATCCACATTTGTTAACGACCGTATCTCTTCCGGCTGGGATTTCTCCGGATCTGCGCAATCATTCCTTACGATCAGGATCTCGGATCCATACCCCATATTATTCTTGTCCTGTCTTCCGATATGCAGCTTTGCCGATTCATCATAATCGATCCCGCCCAGATTCTCTGACATCAACGGTTCAAAGATCTGGTTGATCGTATCAATCACCTTTCCTGCACTTCGGAAATTATTCGAAAGCAGGATCTTCTGATCTTCTGCATCTTCCCGGTCAGAATATGTATTATATTTATTCAGGAACAGATCCGGTCTTGCCATACGAAAGCGGTAGATGCTCTGCTTGATATCACCTACCATAAACATATTCTTCCGATCTTCTCCGTGACCTGTCACACAATTTAAGATATCTTCCTGTAAAAAGTTGCTGTCCTGATATTCATCGATCAGGATCTCACGATACCGTCTGGCAACCGTCTTTCCTGCTTCCGATGGAATCACACAGCCATTCTCATCCGTTCCTGCACACAGGATGTCATAGGCAAATTCTGAAATGTCCCGGAATTCATACAGATTCCTGTCGAGCTTCTCTTCCTTTAACCGATCCATATAGGAACGTGTCAGGGATAATAACGCTAACAATGGTTCCTTCATCATCGCACATTCTGCAAGTATGACATCTGTCGGACGAAACAATGCCATCATGTCCTTTACACTTCCACGATAGGTCTGCATAGTCGTCTTTACATACTGCTGTTTCTCCGGATCACAGGCTGCGATACGCTTCAGATTGGAAAATTTGGAAACCCGTTTATATGCCTCATCCATATCCTCGGCCCGTCTCAGATTCCGCAGTAATTCCAGATCTGAATGTATAATAGGATCATAACCTGCAGGGCCATCTGCTTCGCCTGCGATCTCTAAGCACTGTTCTGCCTGACCGATCGCTGAATCAAGCGTGTCTGCTACGATCTGCATATAATCCCGATACCATTTTAAGGTATACAGTTCTTCCTTCATTGATACTTCAAGTGCCGCTTCTGCTTCATTTATCCAGCGTTCCGGCTTCGGATAACCGGAAGCAACGCGGTAGATCTGATAGACCAGCTCCCGGATCTTCTCATCCGATTCTTTTCTCGCAAAGCTGTCTACCAGTCCGATAAATTCATCGGATGCTTCCTGATATTTCTGTTCTAATACTTCATCCAATATATCATTCTTGATCAGATCCATCTCTGCATTATCTGCTATATCAAAAGAGGAATCGATCCCGATCATCTGAAAATAGTCTTTTACGATTCCAAGGCAGAAACTGTCGATCGTCATAATATCTGCCCGTGGCAGCAGGGATAACTGCTTAACGATATGCTCATCCTCCGGATGATCTTCGGCTGCCTGCTCAAGCTTATCCGCAATCTTCTCTTTCATCTGGGCTGCCGCAGCTCTGGTAAATGTTACAACCAGAACCTCATCAATATCGATTTTCTCCTCTGCCTTATTGCCATCCGCATCAACTCCCATGACCATCTCAAGAATCCGTTCTACAAGGACAGCCGTCTTACCGGAGCCTGCCGCAGCAGATACCAGAAGATTACCATGTCTGGAATTAATGACTGATTTCTGTTCATCTGTCCATGAAATACCCATCTCTGCTACTCCTCCCTGTACCGCTTAAGCTTCTCGTTATCCGGTCTGCGATATTGATTTCCGCCATTCTTGACATCAAAATGACAGATATTCTTAAACTCACAATAATCACAACCTGTATTGCTCTTATTCTTATATGGCTCGATCGCGATCTTTCCCTCTGCGATCTGACTTCCAAGTTCTTCTATATTCTCTCTTGTCAATTCCATGATCGTCCGGATCTGGTCTGCCGATACCACATTCTCACTTTTCTTGATGTCACCATTTTTATCAAGTTTTACCGGAAGTGACTGATTGCAGGTATGATCCATCTTCTGTATCACGGCAGGTGATTCATTGACAAATCCCTGCAGCTTCATTTTCTCCATTCTCTCAGCGTCTAATTTCTCCTGATCCGAGAATTCCGGCTGCTCTGTATCGGTATCAATCTCCGAAGATTCAATCTCGATCACCGGATCATCAAAGCTGTAATATAATAAACCGGCGATCTGAATATTCTTATCGGGATAGATCATTTTTTCAATCTCATATGCAATCGCAGAATAGGTCACAAGCTGAAGCTGTTCTCCATTCAGGACTTCCTCCAGACTGAGTTTTCTGGTGGATGATTTGTAGTCGATCACCTTGATATAAACCGTTCCATCCTCTTCTTCCACATCTACACGGTCAATCTTACCATTGATACTCATCTGTATCTGATTTGGAAGCTCAAACAGATAAGAACCGACTTCATCCTTTGCGGAATCAAAGGTCTTTTCCAGCATTCCAGGCTTCATGCTGCCAAGTCTTATATGCTTCTGTAACATACCAGCGGATGTCTGTGCCATACGTTCGATCATCTGAAGCATGTAGGCATTTCTTGCATTATCTTCAAAGAAATCTCCTGCCGATTCCTCTGCTGCACGATTTACAAGCTCCGTGACCATCAGCATTCTCTCATCTTCCGGAAAATTCTCCCAGTCATTATTTCTGGTGTCTCTTACCTGCTTAAACAGTCCTTCCATTACACTGTGAAGGATAACTCCGACATTTCTGACATCGACCTGATACATTTCCCGCTCTTTTAAACGCAGACCATATTTTAAGAAATATGCAAATCCGCATCTGGCATATAATTCAAGCTTCGATACTGATGCATGCAGATATCTGCCATATAACAGGGCGATCGTCTCCGGTGGAAGCTGTTCTGCCACGTTCCTGTATGTTCTGCCTTTATAAATGGCTGTCAATTCTCTGGCAAATCCTTTTTCCGTCAAAATTCTTGTCAGAATCCGGCTCTCTGCATCTTCGCTATCATCTTCCTCTGTCCGGAGTATCCGTCTTAATGAACGGTTGACGGTATCCGGCATACAGGAAGCAGCATCATACTCCTCTGCCTGAAGGGATGGAAAAATACTGCTGATCCTTCCAAGCAGATAAGACGGACGCATACTTTCAAGTGATGCGCTTAATTTATGATACGATATATACAGATGATCGGATGGTTTCGTCAATATCGTATAGATATAAAACTGCTCGATATAGCTGTTCTGTTTGTCGGATGGAGCAAGCTCCAGGCCGCAGTCTGACAAAATATCCCGGTCTCTGTCACTTAGAATTCTTCCCTTTTTCGGTGCTTTTGGCACGATTCCATCATTGACCGATGTAAAGAATAACACCTTTATGTGATTTAATCTTGACCTTGTGATATCTCCGATCAACACCCGGTCAACCGTAGGCGGTACAACACCGACTTCAATATCTGAAAGTCCGGTATCCACGATCTCATAGAACTCTTTCACGCTCATCTTCGTATCGCCTAAGAGTTCCGCGATCTTATCAAATAACCGAACCGTTTTCTCAAAGATCTGACCATACGCATCTCCTTCATTGATCCGGTTTTCTTCATATAATTCATTCTTTCTGGCTTCTAACTTCTCATACATATGGATCTGAAGCAGAAAGTCATAAAGGGCTTCCACATAATCTTTTGTGACTGCCTTTTTATCTGCAAAGACCTTACGGATATCCCCAAACATCTTCATAAATGCCTGACGGATCTCTTCTACATTTACCGGAGAGGTCTTCTCATAGTTTTCAGATACTGCCCGGTTCCATCTGCTGTAGCCACGGACACCACGCTTTAATGCATAATTTTCCAGAAGCTCTATATCCTCAAAGACCAGATCTGTCATACCCGCTTTTAAGAACCGGAACACACTGTCATAGGAGAAATCATCTGCCAGAACCGCCAGTACACTTCGGATCGTTTCCGCACATGGATTTGCTTTCAGGCAGGCATTTGCATCGATAAATACAGGGATCTCATATTCATCCATCACCCGTTCATAGATGTGGGATGCCTGTTCCAGATCTCCCGCTACGATCGCGATATCCTTATAACGGTATCCTTTCTCCCGTACGAGCCTCCTTATCGTAGATGCGACAAATACGATCTCGTCCTGCGCATCTCCTGTCGCCGTCAGATGGATCCGCTCCAATGGCTGCTTCCATTTCTGATACGGACTACGGAACAAATTCCGCTCCAGAAAAAACAGTTCCCGGTTCTCCCCCAGACGATAGTTGATTGTTCCAGGCAGAACGACCGGAGACTCAATCTCCACACCAGCGGCTGCTGCCGCTTCTGTTAATTTCTTTATCGTAGTCTTTGTCAGATAGAATAATTCGTAGTCTTTTATATGCTCATATTTCTGATCTCTGTCATCTAATGTAAAGGAAAAGGTCAGATCATTCGCACAGGTCATCAACTTCTCAACAAGTTCAAGCTGTACCGGCGTAAATCCGGTAAACCCATCAAAATACAGCGAACTGCCACACACAAGTTTAGACTGGCCAACATGTCTGGTCAACAGTTCCACCAACTGTTCTGCCACAATATAGCGTTCACCTGCAAATGCTTCAAATTCTTCGTAAATGTGTCTGATATCCTGCATTTTACCTGCAACAACGCTGTCCTCCGGAATCTGCTCCATGATCTCATCGATCGTATCCTGCTTGATATTATACTGGAAGATCTCCGACATCATGGATTTCATCTCATCCACAAATCCAAGCTTGTCGTAATAGCTTCCATATACTTGTAAGGTGTCCTGCTGTTCACATAAGATCTTCTTGATCAGCATACTTTTTCCAAAGTCTTCAAGCACCTGCCCGGTGCTGATCCCCAGTTCATCAAATACACGATATGCCAGCCGGTTCATGCCGATCGCATCAATATTCATCATGCCTCCGGCCGGATGCATGGTAACCAGTTCTCTCTGTGCTTCCATCGTATACTGTTCCGGCACGATCAGATAAAAATTCCGCTCCGGTTCTTTTATCGATGCCTGAATGATTTCATTGTAAATCTGTCTGGATTTTCCTGAGCCGGATGCTCCAAGTAAGAATCGAACTGACATAACGGTCTCCTTTCACTCATCTGTCAAGCAATACTCTTTTTCTGGCTTTCTCTTTGCTAAGCCATATTTACTTCAATATTGTTTTACTAACCATCTGTTCTTTGGTTATATTTTATTTTCTCTGTGAATACAATATAGTAATAATAAATGAGGGGAATATTTATATGGCATCCACAAAGCTTATCGTTTTAAAATCTAAAGAAATCATATACACGGTTATTTTTCTCGGACTTGTCGCCCTGTTTATCATCATACTGACGATCATGTTCAAAAAACCTGCCACCGTTTCAGAAACTGCTTCTTCGAATACCGCTTCTGAAACAACGGAGCCTTCTTATAACCCCGGTACATATGATTCAACTATCACGCTCGGCGAATCTACTCTGTCTGTTATGGTTACGGTTGATGATCATTCTATCCAGGATGTTGCGCTCTCCAATCTGGACGAAAGTGTCACCACCATGTATCCGCTCCTGTCGTCTTCTTTAGAGGCGATCAACACTGACCTGCAGTATGTGTCATCGATTGACGACCTCACTGTTTCCGGCGATACCAAGTATACCTCGATGCTGCTGATCAACGCCATCAAAGAGGCACTCGCCAAGGCTGTGGTTCAATGAAATAGAACGATATATGCCAGACAACTGACTATTGTTACGCAAAACGTTCCCACTCTATCCTCGACGTAGCGGTACATAAGGCTGCAAAAAACGCAGCCTAAGTACCGACGCTCGGACAGGTTTGCTACACAATATCAGTTATCCGGCATATATCTGTTTATTGACATAACACCGTTTCCAGCCTTGGCTATTGATACGGTACAACCACCTAAGTAGTATGCTCCTTATGTAGCAGAACGCTCTCATAAGTCCTTGAATCAAAATGAAAGATACATTACATATTATTCCGTAAGACGCTTCCGCTCGTATCCTCGTGCAGCGGTACATAAAGTTGCAAAAAACGCAACTTAAGTACCGGCCTCGGATAATGCTTACGTCATAATAGTAATGCTATCTTCCATTTTAACTTAAAGTACTAACATCTGGACAGGTCTGCTACATAAGGACATTCTACTCAGGTGATTTGTGTTTCTATACCAAGATGTGTTATGTAACATTTCTGTACGTCAGATTTTTGTGCGCTGAGCCAGTATTCTTCCCAGCCTTGTCTGCGCTGCCTTTTAATCATAAATTATGTAACCAAGCATCTCTTTGTATGCTTACCACAATACAGAAGGATGATAGATGTAGCCGGTACGCAGCTTTGTATCAAAGACAGAGAATGTGTGTAGATATTTTTATTTGACGGCCTTTTCTCACGTCGGTACTTAACGAATCGCATAAGCGATGAGTTTAGAACCGCTACGTGAGAATAGAGTGAAAACGACCGGAAAATAAAAGATATCTACATCACATTCTCGTCCTTATACCATATCGTAACGGCTAGCGTCTAATGCTTGGTTACGATGTCGTTCTGGTCTTTGTAGATGCTGTTTGATGGCACATAGCCTCTGACACGGGACAATGGGTAGATGTTTGAATGTGAGCCGATCACGGTTCCCGGATTTAAAACGCTGTTACAACCAACCTCTACATAGTCACCAAGCATTGCACCAAATTTCTTCATACCGGTTGCAATATCGAAGTCCGCGCCTTTGACATGCACCAGTGTTTTGTCTGACTTGACATTAGAGGTAATGCTGCCTGCTCCCATATGAGAATGGAAGCCAAGGATCGAATCACCTACATAGTTATAATGTGGAACCTGCACATTATTAAAGATAATGACATTCTTTAACTCTGTGGAGTTACCAACAACGCAGTTATCTCCCACTAAAGCACTTCCACGAATAAATGCACACTGTCTGACCTCTGTATCTTTTCCAATAATACATGGGCCTGCAATATAAGCAGAATCAAATACAGTTGCTGATTTATGAATCCAGATATTTTCACCACGTTTCTCATACTCTTCCGGATCTAAGCTGTTTCCAAGTTCAATGATAAAGTCCTTGATCTTCGGAAGCGCTTCCCACGGATATGTAACGCTTTCAAGCAATGGCTTTGCTGCTGTTTCTGTCAGATCATATAATTCTTTGATCGTTACCTGTTTTACTGTTTCATTATTCATTTTCTTATACCTCACTATCTTTTTCAGAATTTAATAGAAAACAATCATTCGCCCGCAAAGGACAATTTTTATCTAAAAAAAATCATTTATCCGCAAAGAATAATTCTTTTCTAAAAAGCAATCATCTATCCACAAAGGATAATTCTTTCTATTAAGCAACTATGTTCAAGGTTATTTTTTATAATATACCCTTGTTCTGTCAAATACTGTTGTAATCTGGTTCTGATTGCTGATTCCCTTTACCAGATTTGTATATTTGATCACAAAGGTGTTCATCTTGTCTGTATATTCTTCTTTCGTGATCGAACCATCAGCGACACCACACAAGCCTTTTTCCCAGCTTGCTGTCAGATCCGCCCGAAGCAGTCCATTGATCGAATAATAAACAACATCATAAATGATCTCGCCGAGAAATGTCGGTGTTACAATCTGCGTTTTCTTATTCAGAGCAATGTATTTGTTATTTACAAGCTTGGTGATGATTCCATCTCTGGTCGCACTGGTTCCGATACCTGCGCCCTTGATCTGCTCACGAAGCTCCTCGTCCTCGATAAACTGTCCGGCATTTTCCATCGTCAGGATAAGCGTACCGGAATTGTACCGTTTTGGAGGTGATGTCTCACCCTCTTTGATCTCGAATTTGTCAAGTGAAAGGATATCTCCCTTTTTCAAATGTCCGATCGTCTCGATGAATTCCGGGCTGTATTTGGTATCATCCTTTTTCCTTGCAAAGCGGTTCGTGGCAACCTTCAGGTAACCTTCTTTTAACATATATTTGAAATTGGCAAATAAGAATTCATCCTGCTTTGCCAGTGTCATTGCAAGCTTCTGATATTCTGCTGCCGGATAAAAGATGCTTAAGAATCGTCTGCAAATGATCTCATACACATTTGCCGCAATCTCAGACAGTCCTCTTAACGCACCCATGCCCTGTCCGGTCGGAATGATCGCATAGTGGTCTGTGATCTGTTTGTCATTTACATACTTGGTCTTTGCGATCGTCTTATAGCTTTCCATGTTAAGAACCTCATCAGCATAGGCAGCCATCGGTGTATATCGTTTCAGACCGGATATATTCTTATAAATTTCCTTTGCTACAGCCGTTGACAACACTCTGGCATCCGTTCTCGGATATGTCACCAGCTTCTTCTCGTATAACTCCTGCACGATCTTTAAGGTGTCGGACGGACTGATCTTAAAAAGTGAAGAACAGTCATTCTGCAGCTCGGCAAGGTTATAAAGCATTGGCGAAGCCTTCTTTTCTTTCTTCTTCTCGCTTGCAACAAGAGTGGCTTCCATTCCATTTGCCGACAGCTTTTTCACCAGATCTTCTGCATCCTTCTTCTGCTTGAAGCCATTTTCTTTATACAGAAGCGGTGAATTAAAATACGGTGTATCCTTTACCGCTTTCCATTCTGCCTCAAATGTCTGCCCTGCAACATTCACCATACCAACAACACGGTAAAATGGTGTCTTTACAAATTCACGGATTTCCCTCTCCCGCTTCACGATAATGCCAAGAACACAAGTCATAACACGTCCAACTGCGATCACGCATTTATCCAGTTTCAGATAATTTCTTATCACATAGCTGTATTTTAACGATAAAGCTCTGGAGAAATTAATACCCATCAGATAATCTTCTTTTGCACGAAGATATGCGGCATCGCTGAGCGAATCGTACTCTGAAAGCAGCTTGGCTTCCCGGATCCCACGCAAGATCTCTTCCTCTGTCTGGGAATCGATCCAGACTCTCCGCTTCTCTTTATTTCCAACCTTTGCCATCTGATCCACCAGACGGTAGATGTATTCTCCCTCACGTCCTGAGTCGGTGCAGACATAGATACAGCCTACATCATCCCGGTTCAACAGCCCTGCTACGATCTTGAACTGCTTGCTGACATCCGGTATCACTTCGTATTTGAATTCTGTCGGAATAAAAGGAATCGTAGCCAGATCCCATTTTTTTAATTTCTCGTCATAGGCATCCGGATAACTCATCGTGATCAGATGTCCAACACACCAGGTCACAACAGAATCTTCCGATTCCAGATAACCTGCTCCGGCATTTCCTTTTACACCAAGCACATCTGCAAACTGCCTTGCAACACTTGGTTTTTCTGCTATATATAAGTTCTTCAAATCAAACTCCTGATTCTTTTATATTTGATCAATATTACACATCACATCTTTTTATAATACCAGAAAAACAAGGTTTCGACCATAGCTTTTGTGATATCCGCACAGTAAAAAAGCACCCCGCCTTCGATTCAGAAAACGAGATGCCCTTTGACTATTTTAGGTTGTAATAAACATTTACTGTATTTGATCTTACTGCTCGAATAATAACTGCTCGTATGTAGGGAATGGCCATGCTGTCTTTGGAAGTTCTTTTTCCAGTTCGTCAGCAGGTGTTCTTACAGAATCAAATGCTGCAAATACTACGTTGTGATAATATTTTGCCCATGCTTCGATATCATCTTCATAATCAGCAGCTTTTGCAACAAGCTCTTCCAGTTTTACAGTTGCTGTCTTCAGCTCTGTAAGCTTTTCAGAGATTGTATTCAACAGAGATACCTGTACGCTTGGCTCGATACCAAGAGCTTTGATCTCAGCAGCGCCCTTTGCAAGCTCTGCCTGATATTCCATAACTGCCGGGATGATCTCTTCATTTGACATCTCGATCATTGTGAGTGCCTCAATGTTGATCTTCTTTGCATAATTCTCAAGCATAACTTCTGCTCTGGCTGATAACTCTGCTTTATCCATAACGCCAAGGCCTTCAAAGATCTTAACGCTCTTATCTGCTGCCAGATATGGAACCGCATCTACCATACATTTGATATTTGGAAGTCCACGTTTCTCAGCTTCTGCGATCCATTCATCTGAATAACCATTTCCGTTGAAAATGATCTTCTGATGCTCTGTCAGAGTCTTTCTGATCAATGCCTTACATGCTGTCTCGAAATCTTCTGCACCTTCCAATTCGTCAGTCATCTTCTTTAACTGATCTGCAACGATCGTATTTAATACCATCATTGGGAATGCGATGGACTGTGTAGAACCTACCATACGGAACTCGAATTTGTTACCTGTAAATGCAAATGGTGATGTTCTGTTTCTATCTGTAGCATCCATTGTAAATGTAGGAAGTGTGGATGCACCGGATACATAAGTCTTGCCCTTTGGTGATTCTGTAGCTTCACCCTTCTCAATAATCTGCTTAACGATGGATTCAAGCTGTTCACCAAGGAATGCCGAAATAATTGCTGGAGGTGCTTCATTTGCTCCAAGTCTGTGGTCATTTCCTGCGGATGATGCGGACAGTCTTAACAACTCTGCATTGTTATCAACGGCTGCAAGAACAGCTGCAAGGAAGAACTGGAACTGAAGGTTTGTCTCCGGATGTTTACCAGGATCGATCAGGTTCTCGCCCTCATCTGTTGAGATTGACCAGTTGTTATGTTTACCGGAACCATTGACACCTGCAAATGGTTTCTCATGAAGAACACATTCCAGATCATGCTTTGCTGCGATCTTCTTCATCGTAGCCATAACCAGATGGTTCTGATCGGTTGCTATATTTGTTGTTGAGAAAATAGGTGCTAACTCATGCTGAGCAGGTGCAACTTCGTTGTGTTGTGTCTTAGCAAGAATACCGTATTTCCATAATTCTTCATTTAACTCGGTCATGTATGATGCAACCTTATCTTTGATCGCTGCAAAATACTGATCGTCAAGCTCCTGTCCTTTTGGAGGCATCGCACCGAATAAGGTACGTCCACAAAGCTTCAGGTCTGTTCTCTTGGCGAATTTCTTCTTATCGATCAGAAAGTATTCCTGCTCAGGACCAACAGAAGCTGTAACCTTCTTTGCTGATGTATTTCCAAATAATGCAAGTGCCTTTAAAGCTTCCTTACTGATTGCATCCATGGAACGAAGAAGTGGTGTCTTGTAGTCAAGTGACTCACCTGTATATGATGTGAATGCTGCAGGGATGCAAAGGATACAGGTTCCTGCATCTGTTGTCTTTACAAATGCCGGTGAGGTACAATCCCATGCTGTATATCCTCTGGCTGCGCATGTCTCACGAAGTCCACCAGAAGGGAAGGATGAAGCATCCGGCTCGGATTTGATCAGCTCTTTACCTGTGAACTGAAGAATAACTCCGCCATCACCTACTGTACTTACGAATGAATCATGCTTCTCGGCTGTTGTCTCTGTCAGTGGCTGGAACCAGTGAGTATAGTGTGTTGCGCCAAGTTCCATTGCCCATTCCTTCATTGCTGCTGCAACAGAATCTGCAATAGATGTATCAAGAGGTTCGCCCTTATCGATTGTGTTCTTCAAGGATTTATAAACTGCTTTTGGAAGACGCTCTCTCATAACCTGATCGGAGAAAACGTGTGAACCGAATACGGCTGAAATTTTGTTCATCATAATTTTGTACTTCCTTTCTTCTGATAAAACAAAAAAAGAAAGGTGTCCCAATGATTTGGAACACCTTTGTTCATTTCGTCTATTTATTTGATACAATATATATACTCCTTTTGATTTGAAAAATCAACCCCTAAATTTCAAAAATTTTGGAATATATTTCGGAAAGTCTTTCTGACTTATGCATTTAAAATATTGCGGCTTATCGTTGCGGCTTATCACATCCTGCAAATGATCTTATGACAATAAACATAAGCATCACCAATGCTCCATCAAATGAAATGCTATCGTTCATCAGCTGTGTGATCACTCCCAGATGACTAAGAATATCCACAATTAAAAATGCAATCGCTATTATCATACACCAGCATACGATCACAGCTCTCTGTTTTGATCTTTTTGATACCAATCTGCAGCTCATAGCCATTAATATAATAATTACAACCAATAAAGCAAGGACTGCAAGGAACAATGGTTTACCAAATGATGTCATACCACTTCCCAAACGCGTATTCTCCGGAATATCAGCATGCAGCTTAGCCCGTGCTCTCACATCATCATCCACTTTGCCTAATATACGAAACAATCCATATAACAGAACTCCCGGAGCAAGAACAGCACTGACCAGATCTATCACCACTTTTTTCACTGTTCTGTTTTTATCTGATGCACTTATTACACCAAAAAATAAAGCTGCTCCCATAGCTAACAGTACCACAAGTACTTCTTCTTCTGTCTCATTAAGGCACATCAGTGTGCTTATCCTGTTGTAACCATTCTCTGCCTCATAACGTGCGATCAAAAGAAAAAGAATATAGCCCAATACATTATATATGGCTGCATACAATAACCAGCTTGTCTCAGTTTCAAATAGCTTCCCAGCTTTTAGGCAGATCAGAAATGATATGCCCACTCCACAAATCACAAATGCCCACTGATAAGAACTTCTAACACATAATGCTGTCAAACCCATGATCAGCAGCATAGCCAGCATCGCAACAAATAATATCGGCTTCTTCGCATGAACAGTTTTTTCTGTCACACGATCCATTTTGCTCTTTAGTCTCTCTGCTATCCATTCATACGGTATGAGGAAAATCAAGAGTCCAAGAAAAAACATTCCATCATAATTCCTATAGACTGCCAACCAGTCAATAAAGCTGTGTCTGTCTACACCATTGTACTCGGCAAATCCAAGCTGGATATTATAAATAAAAAACTCCCTGATCACAAATGTAAATGCCAACAATACGCCAAGCAGGCAAGCCTTGGTTCTGTATGCTTTGGTTGACTGCAAATATGTGGAGTTGTTGTTATCATTTGTTTCTTTATTCATGTTTTTTGCCTCCTGCCTCATTCTCAAGCTCGTCATCATCCATCGTTTCAGCGATGTACTCTGAATAAAGCTCTTTGATCTTTTCTTTCTCTTCTTTTCTGATTTTCCCTATTATCTCATTTAATTGAGCAATATCTATCGGCATTCCATCCTTTTCCCTTGTATTATATAGTAGTAGTTTTTAGGAACCCTCTCCAATGTCTTTTAACTATTAAGTCATAGTCCTTTCCATTACCCCTTCTGTAGGTTCGGCTATGGTATATAAGATGCTGTGAATTGGTTTCGTTTTCCTCCCACTTGATGGTTTTAGAAAGGCTCCAACTACAGTCTCTTTGTTCATTTGTTAATTAGTTAGATACCGCATGACACTTTATTTAGAACGCGGTTACAATCGCAAGGAGTACTCTGTGGTTCTAAAACAGTATCAAATACATTTCAAAAGAGATTTTTATGATTTACATAAGAAATGATGTTGCTAAGGACAAGCATGATTGTTTTATCACTAACTCGGATAAAGAAGTGCTATTTGGTTGGGTACGAGACATTAAGAGTTCCTTAAAATGATTATTCATCATCACCAGAATGGCTACCATCATTATAAGGATTAGATTACATAGACTGGTAGCAATTCGGCTGTTCAGAAACGAAATGCGACCATTTTGCTCCGCAAATCCGGCCATTTAGTTTCGCAATATGCATTTGCAACATCTTTTAAATATATCCGTCATATAAATAATTTGCATTTTTTAATGCTTTTCTATATGCCCTACAAATACGTTCTCCTGATATAGCCCATTCAATCAAATCTATTTTTTCCGAATATTTGTATATAAAATCCATTACTGCTTTTATGGCAATCTCCGCTGCAATGCTTGGTGGATAAGTAGATTTTCCTGTAGGTATAGCAGAAAACGCTATTGAATGTATATCATATTTTAACGCTAACTTTAATGAATTAATATAACAGCACTCTAATATCTCTTTTTCTCTATAATTTCCATCTATCCACACAGGTGCAACTGTATGTATAATATACTTACATGGTAAATTATACCCACCTGTTATTTTTGATTCTCCTTCTTTACAACCTCCTAATAAACAACATTCTTTCAATAACCTTTCACCAGCACAACGGTGAATATTTTTATATAACCCTGTTCCTATCTGTAAATTTTTATTTGCTGCAACAACAATTGCATCAATATAATTTATTTTTGTAATGTCCTTTTGTACTACTTGAATCATTAAATATATTCCTTTTCAATATTGTTTGAATATTCTTGTGCGGTAACACCGCCAATCCGGCAGACGAGAACCATCTGTCCGGATGAGCGGGAACCGCTTAATGTGTGAGTTTACTAACACAATGCTTTATCCAAGCCATATACCTCTCGCATGAATCTGTCATGCTCGGCATCAGTTCAAAGCGGGTAGCAGGTAATGGCGAAAGTAATGGCTTTTCATCTTCAAGGAAAAAGTCCAACCAGCTGCCCTCTTTCTTTTGAAAGAGCCTTTGGTTGAACAGTTCGAGCTTGTCTCTGATAGTACGATTTAATTCAGCAAGGGAGAAGAACTGTTCATCCCGAAGTGCTGCTGTTGTCCAGGTAGAAATATTTCCTACCGTTCCTTCAGCATTTGGCTTATCCTTTGGTGTCCTGACACGGGCAGGTATGATAGCTGTGCCATAATGCTCAGCCATTTCCTGATAGGTTTCATTGATCTGCTGGTCTTTCCAACCACCATTGTGAACAACTGCTGTCTTGCAGTTATCCGGTACGGGTGTTCTGGAAACACCGCCAAAAAAACTCGTACATATGGACATGAGCAGCAAGCCATGATTTCTGTTTCATATCCAGGAAGGCTTCTACATACGCATACTGGCTGTAAGTCATTACACCTACGAATATGTAAACCTTTAAGATTTCACCGGTATCCGGGTCGATGATTGTTGCAGGATCCCCTGCCTAGTCAACATCAACCTGCTCACCGGGTTTGCGGTTGATGTGCATGGTAGCACGTCGTTTCTGCTCATCCTGCTGAATGTGATAGCAGAATTGAGAATACATGAGCGGCTCATCGCCGTTGGCATGGCAGTCCTCCATGTATTCAGTCCATAGGTGTTTTTTGCTTACGCCATTGCGAAGCAGTTCCTTGCGGATGTAATCATAATCCGGCATCCTTTTATTGGATGTGACTTGATTTGCAGAAGGAAAAAACTTTTCTGCGAGCACAGCATCGGTATCGTTTTCATCAAGGGGCTAGGAAACATCTAATTCCTTACCTCTTTTTAAAACGCGATTGACCGTCTTCTTGGAGACATTGCAGCTGTTGGCGATGTTCTGCTGACTGAGTTCCAGAGCACTAAGTCTGAGAATCTCTCGATACTTGGTCATGGTCATGACCTCCTTTGAATGTATTTACACCTCTTGGTGTATGAGTACATTCTAAAAGATCTATTATAAAGGTTTCCACCACCGGAATGCTGGTTCCCTCAAAAGTGGATTTGCAGTTTCCTATTTCCGGACAGTAGGGACACGGAACCCGGGTTATTCACTGTTTCCAGTGGATGTCGTATATTACATTCTATTTTGTTCAGCAGCGACCATCAATAACTGTATTTTCTTTCGTAGATTGACTTTTCTTATTGTATAGTATTTATACAGTTTACCACACTCTTAATTTTTCCAACCAATGATATCAACACTTCAAATAACAGATATCGTAGCCTTTTACCTTGTCTGTCCCTTATGTTGCTCTAGACTGTTCTCTAGCAACACCACTCCTACCATCTAGCCATTACCAATATTCACAACTGAAATACCTATATCTAATACTAAAAATAACACACATATCACCGTCCATTTATTTTCAATACATATGTATCTACCCTTATTACTTTATAATCATCTGCAGCCAAGCCTTGGCATATCCATCGTCTTCCGTCCTCACCATAATACCTCAATCTCATTATTCCACTGATATCCAATACCTCCTCACCATTGTTTACTTTCAAGTCAAATCTAATATCATTTACCAGCCAGTCGCCACTAATACCAATTGCTGATTTTATTTTAGATGCAATTGAATAATCCAGTTTTATAATATTTGAATTTGTTATCACTACACATTGATCTTCATTTTCATCATCTATAAAAACTGTCCCAACTAGTCTCTCTTTTACAAAATCACTATTATCATTAATATATTTTTTTGTTACATACATCCACATAATTACATGAATTGAGAGAGCCGCCAAAGCAAAACAAACAATGATTGCAATTTCCTTATACAGTTTGTTATTTCTCATAAATGCCTCGCCTTCTAAAACTGAAGTCTTAAAATATAGTCAAAATTATCAAATTCACTATCTACATATACATTTGTTTCACCAACCTCAAAAAATATATATAACTTTTGTTTTTTCCCTGCCTTTAATACAACTTCATTATCAAATAAAATATCCTTATTTTCAGATTCAATACGAATATTCATTCTTACATCTTTATCGGCTACTATCTCCAAAGGAGGATCAGACCAGCTATCAATATAATTAAATGAATATGTATTCTTTGCATTGTCTCTAACAGATTTAGAAATACAAAATATAGACATTTCTCCATCATCATTCAGTATTTCAAAATATCCATTGTCATTCACCAATTTGTAATCTGGTATAATTTTTTTTAATATTTCTTTTCCATCGACATATGCATAGCATATTAGCATGAATATACCCAATATCACATACCCTATCGTTTGCCAATTTATACTTTTCATGACTGCTCCTCTATGTTATAAGTAAGCTTTTGACTCATACATTATGTAACATTCCGCATATCACAATTGATATACACTTATTTTTTTATTTCTTATTTTTTCCTCCGAACAATGAATTCGACAATTTTGAAAACAGTCCATTACCTTTCTGCTGCTTTTTTGCCTCATCAACACTTTCCATAAATCTTTCCCAGCATATCCTGCTTTCTTTATTGTCTATAATTGATTCCACTGCTCGTTTATTCTTTTCCAGAATATTGGTTTTAACGCCTTGCTGTACCATTTGATTTCTAACAACAAGTAATTGATTTTTAACTAAAAACTCCAATCCTGCTAAAAAAATTTTTGGATATCCACCTTTTAATGCAGAATATAATTCCGTAACATATAATCCAATCATTTCCGGTCCATTTTCCATAACTTTTAATGCAGTAAAAAGATTGCCATGATTTTTGGGATTTTGCAAGAAATCACTATATGTTATTACTACCTCTGTCATGGTGAATTCTTTCTCTTTAAATGTAAATCCATTCAAATTGCACGGATTTAGATATGCAATATTTTCAGGTCCATTTTTCTCTTTTCCCCATATGTATCTTAAAATCCTGTATACAGCAAACCAATGCATTGATGAAATATTGCCGATATTTCTATTTTTTAATATTTCTCCAAATATTTTGAAATCCTTTATATCTTCATTTGCCGTTTGCGTTATATCTACTGTAGCATCAAATTGTTTAATTATTGAGTCATAATTTTTTGTCATTTCGAGTTCAATAACTTCACAACAATACTGCCTTACCATTTTTTTATCATTACCTATTGAACTATAACAACTTTGTAGAATGCTATCATTTTGTTCATCCCAAATTTGTTCATTCTTCTCAATAAGAAGATTATATATAACTTTAATTTCTTTCACAGGATTTTTACTCCTCCTAATAAGAAGGTCTATAATCCTCATTCTGCCAGCAATCTCTTCTGAATAAATTATCCTTATATCCAATATTTCCTTAAGTTTTTCATAATTATTGTGCTCAATATAAATACTTATTATTAAATCAATACTATTTACAAATGTCTGTGGTTTATTTTTATATAATGGTAATATCAGGTTCATATACATATCCCATATCAAATCATCTGAAATACCACTTTTCCAAATAGTCAGAATACAATCAAATGCCTGTGGCATTCCCTGCAAATTTTCAGAAATAACACGCATCAACCTATTATCAACTGTTCTTGCAAACTGCTGTATTCCTATATTCATACTATTTATATAGCCAAATAAATATGTCCCTATTACCTTATTCGGATACAGATTATAGTTCCTTTTTAGTAATTCTAATATTTTCTCAATATTCACAGGATGAAACATGCTCTTTAACAACAACTGGTTATCAATCATGCCCATTGTTTGCTGCATAAAAACGTCTATCTTATCTTCGCCAACTCTGACATAATCTCTTAACAATGCAGAAAGTCTATTCCAATAAAGTTCCTCCATCTTATCCCGCATTTCTTCATTGTTGTGGAACTTAATAAACTCTAACATTTTTCTAAAATAAGCCATCAGTAAAAATGTATCGCATTGTCCACTTGAAATAAAATTCTGACAAATAACATTATAAAACTTTTTGACAAAGTCAGGCTTACAGTTAATGTTAACATAATCTAAACATTGTACCAGTTCTTGAATCTTCATCGATTCTTTGTCATTTGAGTAAATCTGATAACATTTCAATACCCGATCTATATGTCCACCAGAGAACATAAATTCTGACTGTTGCATATACTCCCTTATATATGCCAAAGAGGTTAACTTATTCCTGTATGCATTGCATATATACTCCGTAAAATCTCCAGTTTGAATATCTCTTGGAAATATATTATTCTCAAAATCGAATATATAACAACGTGTCATATACGTTGGATCATTCGGTACATATGCAGTATTATTTGATGCACCAAGAATAACCTGACTTTCATTCCCGGGACTATATACATATGTAGAAAACGATATTTCTTTGGCTAAATAAAGTGGAAAAGCATATGTTATCGCAGCAATCCAATATGGAATATTCTCTTTTTTATCATTTATAATCACTGTCTTCCTATTATCCGGCCTTTCTGACCCCATCCTCATAACCTGCACATTATTTCTTATATACATGGCTATAATTGTTGCTTCTATCATTTGTTTTAAATAATCAAGTCTCCGTACGTCTGCATTTATAAATTGAGCAACATCTTCTTCTGTTAAAGTTATCTTAGTTTCAACAAAAGAATTATCTATTTCTGGAAGATAATTCGGTTTATTCCTACTATTTTTTTGTTCATTGGTTATATCGCTTAAAAATACCGAGGAACCATATAATGCTATTGGATAAACACTTAAATTCTGCGGCTTAAAGCATAAAGCATGACTAAACATGTTCCCCCATCTATTCTGCTTATGCGTCAAACCCAAATAACAATTTCTTGATACAAATGCATGATTATTATCAAATACATCATATGTATATCGTATCGGACACTTTTCCTCAATCTCTGTTTTATCGGGTTGACGAGAAAGTGATGATACCCTTTCATAACTACATATTGTTGCCTGATTTTCTTTGTAAATTGCATCAATATTCTCTGAATATGAATAAAATTGAAACCCTGTACCGTTTTCTATTCCTGTCTCACAATCTGTATATATCATTTGCTTCATCATAATATCGCCCCTCTCTTACAATCCAATGCCATTTACACACTTATTTTGTCCCTAGAATAAATTTATTCTTATATAAAAGCCACAGGAATGGATCTTCAACTCTCATCGGAGCCACAATAGGAACCGTTCCATTTAAATCATCCGGATTACACCCGAGTGCAGAGAGTCCAAAGAATGCACTTTCTTTAAATGCATTTGCTTTCTGTACAAAACCTCCACCATTCCATTTATCTACATAAGCTTTCATCTCATCATTTATTGTATTGAAATCATCAACATCAAAAGCTCCTATTAAACGGTGAGGGCTTTGATTTCTAAAATAGCTGGAAGCCGGAAGCTGATCCATTAAAACATCCATTTTAGTAAATGCTGCAGCAAGCGGAATATCTATAATATCAGTTGCACTTAGATTTTTTTGTCCTTTAATAAGCTGAATTGTTCTATCAAGAATATCTCCACTATCTGTATTGGCTGTTGGCAAGTACATTCCTTTTCCCTCAAGTTCCTTTCTGAGCATCGGCAACTGCAACGGATCAAGGAGCATTATTATTCCATCTGAGTGCACAATATACTGATTTTCTGCCAGCATTGTCTGGGACGAATCAAGATTCTCACCTGCAGTATCAAAAAAAGTTATTGTAACTGTTTTTGTAATTTTATGAGCTCCTTTATCAAAAAACTCTATCATATAAATAAGTGGACTTTTTGTCTTAACATTTACTACAGACGACATGGTCGCATCCAATGTTACATGTTCATTGAATAATGGGTTTCTGAATTCTTTTTCATATCTACTTATTGTTTCATCATTGCAGGCTATCATCGCATAATTAAAAGGTCCGCTAAGCTCATTCTCCAGTATTCTTTTTAACACTGCAATATAGTGACTTTTTCCTGTGCTTTTTGCGCCAATAACTGCAATTGTAATATTGTCTGTTTCGCCAAAAAAGGCAGGCAATTCATTATGACAGAACTGACAAACCCTCTTTTTTGAAATTGTATTACACGCAGGACATTTTGCCTCTTTCGGTATTGAAAACCCAAACCCTTTTGCTGGAAATACCAAATTACCAGGAATTGCCTGTGGCAATTTATTATATTCTGATAGTTCTTCATCATCAACCTGCTGACATTTTCTATCACCTGTTTTTGTATCTATTGCATCATTCATACACCTGAACATAATATTTTTAGGTTTCAATGTTTTTGAACAGTATGGACATATCATTTTCATATATCATCCCTCCTTTGTATTTGCACCGTCTTGTATAAATTGTCATCTTCTAGAAATAGAGCAAAACGACTATTCTCAGTAATCGAGTTATTCTGAATATCAATCACTATTCTATTTTTTTGAGACGCTCCAATTCTTTGTAGTATTACGCCATCACTTTTACTAAGTGGTTGAAAATTAACTTTTTGAAGCAATATCAAATTAGGAATATTTTCAAAATCAGATGCAATTGTAACTTTTACTGATGCCTGTTTATGAAACAGACTTTTCTTCGTAATTTTTGTACTGTAATATAATGTGCCTTTTGCCTGGTTGGTCACAAATGCATTTATTCCATTTGAGTAATCACCGTCTTTTTTTGCATATATTGTAAAATAGTAATTGCTCTTGATAACGTTATTTATCACAATTCCTTGTGATGCCAGATATCCCTTTACAGGCATTTCTATTCCTGGATCATTACTGTCCGTGCTTGATGTATATGTATCATTTCTATACTTTACAACAATACTGTCCGCATCCTTCAAAGAAGACGGATCAATTTGTATAATTATAGAATTGCCTGACAAAGTTGGATTCTTTAATAATTTTACGTCTTTGATAATTGTTATTTTATCAAACGCCCCAATTATATATGATGTTCCATTTTTTATGAGTGGATATATATATACTGTTCTCTCAACATCTAAAGAAAACAGTGCATTGTTCTGGCTCATACTGCTCACATTCAACGAGTGCATCATTCTGGCAATATCACCACTTGACTTTATAGTTCCCATGCCTAACGGAAGCTGTTTATCAGAATAAAACAGTTCAACATTTCCCTGTTTCTCTTTCTCCCACTCGACAATATATCCATTTCCGTATGGCTTTACTTTTACATTTTTTACAGGTTGAAGTGGTCTTTCTGGGATTGCACATACCGTTGTACCATTTGATATATGCTCACCATATTCGTCATTGTATACAGTGAAAAATTTATAATAGTATTTTTTCCCATTTATAACTGAATTGTCCTGATAATGCTGATTTAATGCATTGCTGATACGCTGTCCATCTCTTATATCTCGTGGTACACTATCCATCTTTTTAACAATATCCACCCTATAACAAGATCGTGGCTGAGTCCAATTTAGTATAACCAACGAGTCTCCTTCAACAACATTTATATTTGATACCTCTGCGTATCTATATATAGGTCTTGTTGTCGATGTTACAGCTCCTGATATCCCAGCTCTGTATACAAATACACTGTAGTACACTGGTCTACCCGCTTCCACATTTTTATCCATGTAGTAGCATCCACTAGTCTCACTTAAAAGCTCTCCTTCGGTTATGTTACGCGGCACTGAATCATACTTTCTTACCAGTTTATATACTATATTTCCTCCAGATGCCGTTCCGCTCCACTTTACTACTATTCCATCATTAGAATTTGTAATAGATAAATTAGTAACTGGTTTAGGCGGATATTTTAAAAGCATATTTCTCGCATTTTCATAATCCGTACACTCCTCAAGAGCCTTTGTACAGTTATCAACTATTTCGTTTTCACAGCATCCTGTCTGAATTGCTTTCTTATAAAATGTATCAGCCCTATTTATACCTTGGATTATTGCATTTAATATCAGTGGATCAGAAATAGCTCCGGTTAATCTCAGTAAACTCTCATATTCACTTTTTGCCTGAACAAATTTCTTTTCCTTAATTAAGCGTTTTAAACTATCTAGCTTGCTGTCAATAATATTTTTTTGATTTCTCAACTCATTCTGAAGATTTGTTATATCTGCATATCCCGGGTATACAGCTCTAGCATTATCTATGTAATTCTGAGCATCTTCAAATCTATATTTTAAAATTGCTTTCCGCGCATTATCACATGCTTCCCGTGCTTTTTTTTCACGCTCTATATCAAATCCACATTCAGGACATACCTTCTCACCATTCTGAATCTGTTTCTTACACTTTGGACAAGCCACCCAAACTGTTCCTCTGCACTTAGGACATGTTTTCTTTTCACTTGGTATGTAGTTATTACATAGCAGGCATCTGATAAATAGTGGTTTTTGCTGCATCTGAGGAAGTTCTATCTTTACTTTTTTCTTTAAAGCTTCATCCCCTAGCATTTCAATTATCTCGTCCTGACTCCATGATGGATTGAAGTTCTTGCATTGCTGTATAAGTTCCATTGCCTTGTCATGATCTATCTGAGTATTTGCATATCTCTTTATAGTGCCAACGACCCCTTCTGGCAAGTTGTCTTTATCAGGCTGAAGACTGATATCATAAATATTCTTTAGATTCTCATCCCCAAATAACGTTTTATGATTTGCTGATAACGTCGTCTGATTATCTTTCGTACCCGCAGGTAATTTACTGTAATAACCATACGCCTCCATCGTAATATCGTACAGTTCCTTTGCACTTAACTTCGACAACTGTTCCGATGAATTATACTGCTTATATGAGCTGTTCTTATTTTCGGAGATATAGCTTTCCAGGTAATCGTAAAAGGAACCAAATCCCAGTTCCTTTAATTTTCTTTTTATTATTGAGTATTTGCTATTTGCTTTTTTTGATGGTTCATCATCTATAGTAATCGAATTGTCAGCACAAATTTTCTCAACCATTGAATATGTGATCTGATACTGCTTTAATCCATCCTCAGAGTCTATGATATTATTTAAAACAGACTTCTTAACACTACGTTTGGTCTTACTTGCTACATTGTTTATCTCATCGATAATTTTGTTTTCTGCAGCATTCAATGCAACTTCCGCCTCTTCCCGTTGAAGCTTTATACCTTCTGCATCAGAAGCAGCCGGCAGCATCACCTTTTTCAGCTCTGCTGACTGGATAAGTCGCAAATAAGCTCCAGCCTTTCCAGCCTTTACCGGATTGGTCAATTTAGAAGATAAGTATGTTTTTCTGTTTTCAATTTTTTCCTTTATTACATTGACATCCGTTTCAGGTTTCTTGTAGTCAACTCCAAGAATAATATAAAAGTTTTCATCAACACTATTTCTATTTCTCATCTGTATGTCGCTCCATTCTCAAATTCTAGTTCGTTCAACCATTTATTTTTGAATTTTCAGCGAAATAATTCCATGCAAATTTTCGTCATCTCATTTTCCAACATCTGTATTATCTCATCTCGCTCCCACTCTGGATTAAACTTCTTGCACTGCTGAATAAGTACTCTTACTTTATCACGATTAGCCTGCGTATTTATAGACTTCTGTATTTCGTTGACAACACTTCTCGGCAAACTGCTTTTGTCAGACTTAAGGCTACTATCATAAATTTTCTTTAAATTTTCATCCCCAAATAACGTTTTATGGTTTGCTGATAAACACGCCTGATTATCTTTCGTACCTGCAGGAAATATACTGTAATAATGATACGCCTCTATCGTAATATCTTGCAGTTCCTTTGCACTCAACACCGCCAACCGCTCTGACGAACTATACTGCTTATATATGCTACGTTGATTTTCAGAAATATAACCCGCCAGATAATCATAAAAAGAGGTAAATCCTAGGCTTTCTAACGTTCTTTCTATTCTAAAATATTTTCCTTTATCCATCTATACATCACCTCATTCATGAATTCTAGCTCGTCCAACCATCTATTTTGTTTTTTTTCAACGGAATAATATCATACAAGTGTTTTTTCTCATCTACCGCTTTACACATTGCTGCCAAATACTCTTCATATGAAGCAGTGTAATCAGAGGGTGATGGAACCTCGCCAAACATTACGTGATATTTTTTATTTAATTCTCTGCATTTTTTCCCAAATTCTACCTGATTCATTTTGCATCCTCCATTGAATTCATCGTTTCATTATATGTATGAGGAAAATATCTCTTTAAAAATTCTAATGTCTCCTCGTTATTCTCAGCCCTGCATGCCATCATATTTGCATATATCTCATTTTGGCGTCTGTTTTTATAGCAAAGATACTCTGTCGAGTGCTGATAATAAGGAACTCCTTCATCCCAATAACGTTCTACAACAGCTGAATTATTCATCCCCATAGACGATAAAATATCAGAAACATGCCTGTTGTAACACACATCGCCTGCAAATAATTCATCTAGCATCTCCTGACGTCGCTGTTCCTCCATGCTGCTAAGCGCATCTGCATTTACAGCATCTATATATTCCGCCCGTTGCGAATACCATCCTTGCTGCTCGTCAAGATAATGCCCAAGCTCATGAGGAAACACTTCTGCATATTCATCATCGTCATAATTTTCATTCATAAATATCTTATTATCTCGATAAAACGATCCTTCATCCTCTTGGGCATATCCTACTTCAAGATTGCCTTTATATTTATCAACAAATTCAACATATTGAGAATCCGAATTTTCAAAAACCTTCTCAACGGCAGATCTCCGCCACGCTGATATTTTTTCGTAAAATTCAGAACTAAGCTCTGTATTCTCTATCGTATCTATGCGTTCACCATCATTTTCCTTATACCCATTAAAGAAATCAAGGTAATTCTCTACAGTACCATCACCCTCTGATTCACTCACACTCTCGTTTTTCTCACAGTCCTCATTTAATTCTAAAAGATTCTTCATAGTTTCTCCATGGTCAAAAACTAAGTGTATATTTGCTTCTAAACACTATCGGCCATTATTTGCAATCGCCTGTCCAATACTGCTAAATCTCTGAACCATATTTTGTGTATCGGCAAGTATGGCATCTGTTGTTGCTAATTTGTTCAGGAATCCCTTATTTATACCATTTCCTATACCCATAGCTATAATCTCTATTTCTTCCTGTCTGCACATTTCAGCATACCTCAAAGCCGTGTCTTCTCCATACCACTCTCCATCTGTCATAACCACAATATATCTCTTTGCATCATGTCCTGAAAGAAGCTGATATGCCTTTGTCATCGGCTCCTGTGTGCCACCGCCAGAATTAAGTGTATTTAACACATTTTTTATTTCCTGTTTTTTGTCAGTCAGTCCCAATCTCTGATGCACATAACTTTCAAACTCGAGTATTGCTACCTTTGTATATGAAAAATCTAAATTCTCAATAAACTTCAGACCTGCATCCCTTACTTTGTCCATACTGCCATACATACTTCCCGATGTATCCAGACAGATAACTATCTCTAATTCATCTGTCGGACCATATGACTGTATAGAATCCGGATCGAGATCAGTCCAGCTCATATCCTCCGGCAAAGCCTCACTATGCACTGTCAACACCTTATTATTGTCTTTTTGAACCGCACTTACCAGAACCATACCATCAAGTGTATATTCATAAGTAACATCTATGATAACATCTTTGTTTTTCGTGTATTCTATTCCACTTATAACCTGTTTTTCTAGTATGACATTATCTAAAGGTCTGTCATTTTCACCCTGAAGGACATAAATTTCTGTTGTTCCTTTTCTAAGAGAATCGGCTTTTATCAAAGATGGCTTGGTTACCTTTGTTGGAATTGCACTATTTTTTGCTATCATTATATCGTTGAAAAACCGACTTCTATCCGATGTAATCTGAAGTCGTCCCATAGAATGCGCTGTTACATCACTCACTCTTCTTCCTCCGAGCGATAATCCAACTTCATCTATTGCCCTGCCACCAATGGCAAATTCATCATTTGAACGCTTTCCATCAATGCTAAACACTTTTTCTTCAGCCTGCTTGAACATTTCAGTTTCCAAAGCTGCACCTATAGCAACAGCTTCGTCAACATTAATCCCTATTATAGGATCTTTACCAGACATTCTTTTCACAAAATCATGTACCATTGTCATCCTTGTAGATCCACCTACAAGCAAAACACCATCTATGTCTTTCCATCCCATCTTTATTGAATTTAGCAAATCATTACAAAGTAACTCTGTTCTGTCCATTAAAACATCTGTTAAGTCATTAAATTCCTCTCTGGTTACTGTATACCTGCCTCTATTTCCATTTGATGTAATTGAAATTGATGCTGATTCCCGGTTTGACAAATCCTTCTTCAGTTTCTCAACTGCGACCAACAGATCATATGGACTATCCACCTCATTTAAAACATCCCCGCCATACTCATCATTAAACTGATCAGTAACATACATAAGGAGTTCGTCATCCCAGTCTTTTCCTCCAAGCTTATGATCTCCATCAGTACCCAATGTTTCTATTCCGTTTTTGTCAATGCGAACTACTGTCACATCAAAAGTGCCACCGCCAAGATCATATACCAGATATGTTCCATATCTGTCTTTTGTGAGGCCAAAAGCTATTGCTGCAGCGGTAGGCTCATTCACAATTCCCAACACCTTCAAACCTGCAGACTCACCTGCTCTTTTTGTTGCTTCTCTCTGGTAATAATTAAAATAAGCAGGCACTGTAATAATTGCTTCTGTAATCTTATCGTTATCAGGTCTGTCCTCATTCATATCTGCTATCAATAAATTCAGAAACATTGAAGATAAATCTTCTGCACTATATACTGAATCATTCAATTTAAGTTTGAATGCCGTATTTCCCATTTCACGCTTATAAAATGACGCCGTTTCGCCTTCATTAAACTCCTGTAATTCTTTTGCGTCATCTCCATACTTTGCTGTACCGTCTTTTGCAAAACCTACCACAGAAGGAGTTATATTGTTTCCATATTTATTTTTTATTATTACCGATTTCTGTATATTATTATCAAAATATGCAACTGTAGAATATGTAGTTCCTAGATCTATTCCTACTCTCATTTATCGTTCTCCTCTCTTTTTTACAGCATTTTTTCTATTATCCATTATACTGCATGTCCGCGAATTACAATTTTATATCAACTGCCACGCCATTCATGATCCTATCTAATTTCTCAATTCTATTTTTTAATTTTTCTCCATACACCACCGCACCTTTAACTATGCCATTGTCTGATTCACATGTAAAAACACCTGCATCCAATTTTCTTTTTAGTTCTTTCTGAATCCAATACGCATAATCTCCAGCCAGCATCACCGTGTTTACTCTGTTGTGATTTATTTTTCCATCAGAATAAGCTTGTGCTACCATTTCATTGATAAAAATGATAACCTGTTTTGTCAGATGTTCCGTATCCAACATAAATCTGCTTTTTTTTATATGAATTCTTTGTGTGTTTCCATGCATACGACTCTGAAAAAGGCTTTCATCACCTTCTGTTAAAGACTCTAATATATATTTTGCTTTATCTCTTATTATATATATTTTTTCATCATCATACATTTCAAATTTGGAGACATCGTATTTATCATGCAACAGATTTACAATATGATTTTCCATGCAGCTGTTCCACTGCCATCCACCAATACTATTAGTTCCAGATGCATTTCTTTATCGTCAAATAACTGATTTTCATATTTATACGGGAAATTTGTCGTTATATTATAATTTTCTATCGGCGCTACTACCATTTCCGGCTCTAGCTCTGCAGAATCTTGTGCAATTAATCCTACATCAACAGTACTATCCATATTGAATAGAACCATAGAGGGCGTACGTATATCGCCCTCATGGTTCATATATACTTCAATATCGTCTTTTGCAAGGCCGGCAAAACTGACATAGTCCGGTTCGACTTCTATTCCATATATACTGTCTTTCATGTCTGTTTTACTCCATTTATTACTCAACTACTATGTCCTTATGTTTCTCTCTCAATTCCTCTACCTGCTTCTGGGTCAAACCATCCTTTACTTCAAATTTTCCCGTCACAACTTTGCCATTCGTACAATCCTTACCTTCAAAAGTAAGCAATCCCTCTTTATTTACAGTTATCTGAATTTCTATCGGTGAACCAGCAGGAAGATTTCCTGGAAGTTCGAGAATTGCTGTTCCAAGTTCACGTCCAAACTCTAACTCCACACTGTCCTCATCACTTTCAGTTTCATAAAATACGAGTTCAGCTTCCACCATGTTATCTTCTCTAGTTACAAACCTTTGCATCTGATGAGCCGGCAAATCCATCTGCTTTTTTATAATATTCCTAATCTTTTTTTCATCACCAACGTAAGCTGCTACACCAAAGCTCTTACTTGTTACCATAACTATATTTACGGTTTTTCCATCTATTTTATAATCATCTTTATCTTTATCCGTCGTATTATCATCCGGTCTAGGAATTGGGTCTGGGATTGGATCCGGATCATTGCCAATAGCCACACCATATAATGCTGCCCCCTTGGCAACAGCCTGATTTGGATCGAAAACCAAAGGCTCCATACCAAATTCATTGCGCACAGCAACCGGAATCTGCCTCATCATGGTAGAACCACCAACAAGAAGTATCTGAGAAATATCAAGGCTGTCAACACCCATCTTATTCTTTGCCTGCTCCAGCATGTCCTTTGTGAGCAATATAGTTCTATCGCAAAGATCCTGTGTTGCACTTTCAAACTCTTCGATTGTTATAGTATCCTTTACATTGCCAACAGGAAGTCTGAGCTGGAGTCTCTGGCTCTCTGTGTTCGAAAGTGCTATCTTTATTGTCTCAGCCTTATTCTGCAAAAGAGCTCTTGTCTCAGGATCTTCCATCAGTTCATCACGATCAGCGGATGTCTGCTCGCAGATTTTGTCTACAATAAGATCTATTAATCTTTCATCCCAATTATATCCACCAAGATTTGCATCCCCACCTGTTGTTATTACCCTAATCTCGTTTTCATCAATTTTAACCAGAGTTGCATCAAATGTACCACCACCAAGGTCATATACAAGTATCATCTTTCCATAATTTTCAGGACTCGAAAGTCCATATGCATATGCCGCCGCAACAGGTTCAGGCATAAGGGCAACCACATTTAATCCAGCTATTGTTCCCGCATCCTTTGTTGCTTGAATCTCATTCTGTCCAAAATATGCAGGGTGTGTTATTACTACATTCTCTACCTTATCCCCTGTCTGGCTTTCTGTATCCTTTGCAAGTTTTCTCAAAACAAATGATGATATAGCCTCCGGCTTGAGATCATCACCATTATAACTAAACGAAAAGCCATCTCCCTTTCCTATATGTCTTTTCACAAACGCAACAGTCTTTTCAGGTTCTATTTCCATAGAATCTTTTGCTATCTGTCCTGCAGCAACGTTACTCTCAGACTCGAAATATACAACAGATGGTGTTGTAAGCTCTCCCTCATGGTTCATAAACACAGTCGGTTTTCCATCTCCGCCCTCTTCTACTTTCGCAATACAAGAATAAGTTGTACCGAGATCAATTCCATATACATCTTTCATTTACTTTATCCTCCTTCGTACATATGTATCACCTTAGGTGATTACTTATCATTTCTTTATTAGCAATAAATTTGTTCATCTATTACTCTTCACTCTCGTTGACTTTTTCAGTCTCAGCAGGAACATACTTGTATACATTCACATGTTCCTTCTCTATAATATTTTCCACAGATACTACTTTCAGTTCTTTAGTATCAGAATCTTCAACCTGTCTGTATTCCGTCTTTATAAACCCATCCATAAGTCTTTCTGCAACAACCTTATTTAACGACTCATCACTCGTATCTATTATTTTTACCGCTTTCTGCTTTCTCGGCTCATATGTATTCGATTCATATGAATATGTGTCTACGCCATTTTTTTCAAGAATATCCAAAAGATCATCCTCGTACGAAGCATATGTATCTATAACATGATCAATAGACAGCTCTTCGCCCTTCTCGAGTTTATTTTTAAAGCTTCTGGTCATTCTCCTAAGATCGGTCATTGTAAGAATAATATCTTTTATTATCGATTTTAAATACGAATATGGAATGCCTTCGCGTATGCTCTGCAGCTCTGAATACTGCCTGTTTATTGTTGTCTGCTTTCCTTCATCATATTTTATTTTCTCTTCATAACACTTTGATATACTGTCTATTTTGTCAGACAATTCGGTTATTGTCTGCATAAAAGTATCATTAGTAACTACATTGTTAAGAATATCTATTCTGTTCATCACATCATTCATCATACTTTGATATTCTTCTGTCGCTGCACTTTCTTCCGGAGTTACATTCTCTTCTGCCGCTGCGCTTTCTTCCGAAGCCGCATTCTCTTCTGTCGCCCCATTTTCATCCTGCAAAACTAGTTTTTCCGGCGATATAAATTCTACTGTATCAAATGAACTATCGCTTAAATCACTATTATCCTCATTTGTGATTACATTAGCATTTTCTGCTTCTGTGAAATCTTCCAAAACAACTTCGGCTGAATCATCTGTTTTCCCCTCAGGAGTTTCAAAATTATCCCCAGCACCATCTTCGTCTATGTTGTCAAAAGATTTCGTTTCTTCAAGTTCTGACATATCTTCGTTAGAATTTAAATGAAACGCTTTGTCCAGTTTTTGTGTAAATTTCGAATACATTATTACCCTTCCTCCTATCTCTAATACATTCTTAATACTTTAACTTTGGGTGATTCAGTATCATCCGTTGACTCTGATTGCTCCCCTCCTTCTGTTTCGTCCTTATACTTCTGTAACAGTCTTTTGTATTCCTGTAGTTTTTCCTTTTCACTTTGTGTTTCCGAGTTTTCTGATTTTTCTGTTCCTTCTGTAGTTTTTTCTCCCCACCGTTCAAATGCGCAAGTAAAATCTTCGTTGGACTTCTCTTTTACTTCTTCATCTTTGGTTGATTCTGTGTTGTTTTCTTCTGATTCATGCCATCTCATGTTGGCTTCATCTCCCTTTTTCTCTTATCAATATGTCTTTCCTTATTTTGTCCAAATCTCATAACTATATATTAATATAATTTATCAGTATTTTTCGTAGATATGCTTTTGAAACATCTAATCGTGGCTCTATCTGTCTCATCAAACACAATTTCTCATTAAATTGTAATTTTGTTTTTGCAAAATCTTTTTCAACAACTTGAAAAAAAGCATCTATCACATCCTTACCAATTCCTTCTTTTTTAACCATATCAACAAACAAATCTATCAGCTTCGGAGATATAATATCCATCAAATTTTCGCTTTTCATCTTATATACACACTTTGTGCATATACTACACTCAATAGAGCTATCTTTCTTAATCTGATTAGAAGGCATGTTGTTTTTAACCTGTTGTAAAGACTCTACAAGTATTTGCTGTCGTGTTTTCCCATTGATATTTTTCACAAGTGGTAACTTAACTAACTGTGGTCTGGAATCGCCCTCGGAATATATTGCAGCATATCCAGTATTAAACATACTTATACTTTCTACCTGATCGCTTGTCATATTCATTGAAGATCCCAGCAGTTCTCGATCTTCTTTGGTAACTATTCTATGACATATTTTCAGGTTAGTATTCTTCAATACATCTGGAGCCAATTTTGTCGGCATCTGATCTGATATTAAAAAACCCTGTCCATAACTTCTTATCTCTGCCAACATATTGCAGAAAAACTCAACTGCTTTTCCCTGAGGATTTGCACCTTCACCGCCCTGTGAAGTTGATACATTTTTTAACAGTCTATGTGCTTCCTCTATCAACAAAACATGTGACAACCCTTTCTTAGTCACATTACCCAACTGACTCTTTCTAAACTCATACACCTGAACCAATATCATACTTATAACAAAGGATTTAACATCATCATCACCTATCGAATCAAGCTCTAATACAGTAGGATATGATAATAATCTATCTATCGGGTATGACTTTTTAGTATTTAACATAGCCCCCTTACCGCCTATCATAAGCGACTTGATACGAGCCTGCAAAGAAGCTATTACATCTGACTTCCACTTTGCCCCATTAGCCAATTCTTCTGCAACAACCTCAACCTCATAATACAAATCGTCTAGTGTTGGATAATCAGTTCTTCCCTTTGTATTTCTATCATTCAAAACATCCCATCCCAATTCAGCATATACGTTATACACACTAGTCTCTAAAATATATGGCATTGGAGAATATAGTTCAAAACTTGCCTTAAAAGACGATAGTAAATAATCGATATGAAGTTGTAACGGAACCCCATCTATCTTCTCAAACGGATTAATTCTAAATGGAACAGAATTGTTACCTTCATAACCTAGTGTAAACACAACTGGTGATATATTCAGGATTCGTCCAAGCTCGTAATACTCCTGTTTTGCTGATTCTATAACAAGAAATGGAATACTATATTTTGTATATAGTTCTTTTAAAATATATTTTGATGTATTACTTTTTCCACCTCCGGTTATACCGTTTATCAAGCCATGTCTTGTAAAATCATCCAACCGAATATCATAATATATTTGCGTCAACGGCTTACCATTATATGCAACATTTCCTATTCTAAATCCATCAGCAGGTCTCCTTGGTGCACAATCAAATGTCATTTCTTTATCAAGATAAAAACCCGGTACTTCTCTCTCTGGAAACTGCAAATACTGAGCCAAGATCTCACTTGGCATTACATTCTGATATTTATATGAAAAATATTCAAATGGCGGCATTTCATCAGCAAGGAAACTTCTTTCATCAACTTTAAACTTGTCAATAGGCAACCCTAAACCGTCTGAAAAAAAATCCTCAACATTCGAAAACTCCAAACACTTAATGGCATATGGCACAGAATCTTCACCACCATAAATTCCTTTAAGTATTGAAGTCATCTGTTTTGCATCATTATACGCTCTAGCTATATAGTATACAGATGTTCTCCATAATCCATCTTGAAACGATTTTTGTATTTTTTCATACAAGCTATTTAGTCTGTCAAAATATATTTTTGCCTCATAATTTGTTACCTGAAGTGATTCATTATGCAATGCACCTTCTGAACTCAATGATTTCTGAATTTCTCTTGATGTTTCAGAAATTTCATCCTTTATCTCCGTTCTTATATCCTTTATTTCTCCAGATGCAATTGCTTTCGCACATATACATAATGTCCATTCTCTTCCATACATTCCTCTTATCAATTTATCAATTGATGTTTCTACACCTCTTGAATCATTATCAACTTTATCAGATGGATACCCAACGACCACTCCACCATAACTCATGCAAACCACATTTTGCACAAACTGGTTTTCCTGCTGTATTTCTTCCATATTTATATTGGGATATAAAGCATTCAAAATATTTTTTAGATTCTGAATATATGGCTCTGATATTCCTATGTAAAACGATATTGTCTGTTTGATTGAATGAACTAAATAACATATATTAATATTACTAATTGCCAAAGAGGATACCATTTGTGACACAGCGCCAGTAATTTCAGAATGCATTCTCTCCATACCTTGTGTTTTCCCTATAATATGAACAAATCTCATTTTGTCCATCCGCTCTACTCTAGATACACTGTACGATTCACACTCATCTAATGTCTCATTTCCCAAATACGCATCCTTGTATTTAAAGTTCTTTTTCAATCATTTTGCCCCCATTTCTGTCAGCGTCTATATCTATGTCCTCTTTTAAAGAAATGTCCTGTAATAACATATCTACATATACATATTATAAAATAAATAGAAATAACGCATGTAACAATACCACTTGCTGAAGAAATTATTGCAGGAAGGTTATTTGCAATTAAAATCACTCCTAAAATAATAAGTAAAAACAACAGTATAAACACATACCATGGAACACCTGATCGCAATCTCACCTTACAATTGGCTGATTTATTATAAATTGTTGTTGCATTTATACTGCCATTCCTATCATTTATTCCTTTAACTATCACTTCATCATTGTCACACAAATTTCCGCCCAATACTTGTCCTCTAAATGTTACATTGCGCGAAACTCCTGTCTGTTTGCCATTGTTGTCTATTTCTACTACCGTAAAATTTGTTACAGACTCATCTAATGATATACATCCTCTGTTAGCCATACCCTCAAAGAAGCGCCTTAATTTTCCACCGTAGTCTCTCATTTCTCTATAGTTTGTTATTTTTCCATATATCTCATTTCCTTTTAAATTAACATTTCTAACCAATTGATTCACGTTATTTGGATTAGTCCTAGGCATTGAAACATTAGATGTTTTGGGAGTTTGAACAGTGGTCTGTGGTGTAAACATATTATTTTTTGACTTTCCATTTCCATTTTGCTGAGTCTGTGTCGCATTTCTCTGACGAACTACTCCACTACCATAAGAAGAACCAGCAGTATTAGATTGACTAGTATTATTTGAACTTGTTGTGTTTATCCGAAACAACCTTGCTCCGCAAACCGGACACCTTGTTTCCACATCCGAATACATTCCACACCTTCTTGGACAGGTCTTCATATAATATTTCCACCCTTTCCCATTCTCTATCTTCTTTCTCTGTATGTATCAAAAAATAGCTTCATAAATTTAGGATCCGCTTTAGAAGCTATCCACTCAAACGACTCCAATGACAACACTCCCTTGAATCCCATATTATTATTTTCATTAGCAGGTCTTCCAAGCGCTGATACTGCAAAAAATCTAGATTCTCCAAAATTTGTTTCTATCAAATTAACAAAATCATTCATACCACTCTTTCTAAGAAAACTTCTAATCTCAGAATCCATAAGTTCTCCAAATTCTCTATTTTCATATCCAGCTTGATTTAACAGATAAGTTATTCTGCCCCTACCAAACTGTTTATCCAAATCAAATGCATCCACTTTATTCAAAACTATTGCTATAGGAATCTTTTTCATATCTTTTGCAGATTTACCTGCGATGTTGTACAAGGATGTCATAAACGATTCCAAAGCTGTTTTATTACTAAGATCTGATACACCATAATCTGAAAAATTGGCATCATAACAATACTGTTGTTTTACTGCAGGAATAGACAGTGGATCTACTACAAATATAAATCCATGTGAATACTCATATCGCTTCATTGTATGTGTGGCTCCACCTCCACCAAAAGCCTCTCCTGCTATATCATAAAAATATACTTCTTTCTCAACACCTTTATTAGGTTTTAAGAAAAATTTATATGCCACAGGCGTTTTATCACTTGTAGCATCCTGTGTAATTCCGCTATCAAATTTACGAATCATATCTGTACATCTTATTTCATCTGTTGTGTCTGCAAACTCCAATTGGTATTTTGATGCCACCATTTGATTTTTCATCACCTTACTTGTAATATCTTTCATAACAGAGGTTATATAGCATGTTTTTCCTGCAGATTTTTTTCCTATAACAGGAATACACACAAGTGATGATTCACCTACTCCCATTTTATTGGCAAGATTGCAATTACAATTTGGACATATAGCCTCAAGTTTTCTTCGTCCATTTATAAACATCGTAGGCATTTTATTGCCACATTGACACCTTCTATTAAATATTCCATATTTTCCTGGTATTAGCTTTTTATGTTCTTTACCACAATTGCTACACACATATATTGGTATATTATATTTTTCTCCACAAATAGGACACGCACCAAATATGCCATTCACTTTCCTGTATATTCCATCTAACCCCCAGAATATAAATGCTAAAAAATAAACAATTAACGAAAAAGCCAATAATACTACTATATTGACAACAGATAAAACTGTTGTTGTTAATGTTCCAACGCAAACGATACAAACAATAATAGCTACATGGAACAACAACATAAACGCTCCAAGAACTTTTGACTTGGCAAAATCATCTTGTATCTGTTTACCTTGTTTCTTTATCTGTTCAACATTATTCAACCACGCAGTTTTTATTGATTCAAAGACATCTCTATATGACTCGCCAAAGAAATATGAAACATATGCAGGCTCCTTACTTTTGTTTAGATCTACTTTACGAAGATGATATACATTTTTTGCAAATACCTCACTGATTGCTTTTAGATAGTCATATATAGCTAGATATAACCCAACGACTATTCCTGCTGCCATAAGGAAAACTGACACATATTTTGTAATTGGCCATATTACATATTTTATTAAAAGCCACAACAGGTATATGCATAATGCAACCAAAGCTAGTCCAAGTATAAATTCCATTATTAAATCCTCCCTCTATGAAAGTAATTCATTTTAAAAGAAATAATAATCTATCAATCCCTGAAGATAATATTTCCATAAGAAATAAATAACTGTTGCGACTATTAATACTGCACATACCGCCGATGCTTTATCAGGCCAGACTCTCCTATCTGTTCTAAAATAACCGACACTCTGCTGATTATTACTACCACTTGTCCCAGGTGAATTACTTGAATTAATTGGTGCTAATGGCTGTCCACATAAATCACATCTGGTAAGACTATCATCCATATTTTCATGGCCACAACATGTGCATATCCTAGACATAATTTTCCTCCCACTCATTATTCTATACAGTAAAAACATCACATAATATAAAATACTATATATTTGTGTAAGCAGCAGATACAATGTGATCAGCACAATGCAATGTCTGTTTTCAAAATATTTTTATGATGTTTTAATAACTTTTTTATCAAACTACTTATCTACAGAAATTTATTTCCAGATGACTGATATTCAATCATCTGGAAATAAAAAGTACGTTTGAGTCCTTAAGCATCTCTTTCAAAAACAAGCATATTAAATGTTTTTTCGTTATAGCGAGTACCAATGCCAATTGCAGAAAGACATCCAGCCATACAGCCCTTATCTTCAACCACAGGTACTTCCTGAATCTGAACTAATCTCCATCCTCCCGCTGCTTCTTGATTAATAATATACGCGTACTGATTAACTGCCTCTTCATAATTTCCATTTTTACTTACCGTTAAATATACTGGTCCCGGAACTGTCTTGTATACCATTTTGTTTACCTCCTAAAATATCATATCTTTTAAATTGTTATGCTTTACGGATAATCTTCTCCTCCATTAGGCGGATGACATCTGGTCAATCTTTTTATTCCTTTTATCACGCCTTTTAATACTCCATATTTATATATCGCCAATTTCATGTATTGTGAGCATGTTGGTTCAAACCGACACGATAAACGAACCTTACTTGGAGCATATTTCTGGTATATCTCAATTATCCATATACAAAAACTTTTTGAGAAAAAGAAAGCAATCATAAAAACAACTAACAATACTATAGCCACTATAACTTTTTTATCTACATTTATGGCTTGAGAGATATTGTCCACTAAAGCAAATCCAATTATAAGAAATGATATATACAAGCCTAAATAAAGGATCTGAGGAAAAAGCCTAACTTTAGGTCTATTTAATCTACATAAAGACTCAGCTTCTGCCTTTTTCATCTGATTAATAATAATATCTTTTGCCGATAAAATACTTTCATTAATATCATTACTAATGGATGCCTCATACTCTCCATCCATATATGAATTTTGAAGTTTTTCTTTCATATTCAGATATGGACTACTTTCTGATTGAATATTATTTTCTTCAATATAATTGTTTCTTCTCATTTTTACTCTTTTGTACATTAATATAATTATAATTTATGTCCTTCTTATATCATGTAAATTGAAATTTCCACTTTTTATTTTCTTGTAAAATATCCACTACATCCTGAAGAACTTTCATATTTATAATAGTATGCATGGTTCCTTGAGCACCATATTTTTCCATTACTATCCTTTTCTGATGGATCTGCCCATCCGCAATCACCACAGCAGTATGCACAACATACTCCTATTGGAATTACCACACTTTTTTTACTTCTCTCCATATCATTTTCCTCCTTCATAATGTATATTATTTGTGATGTCTCACAAAGTTTAACTATACTATTTCGCAATTTTTTCTTTCTATCTTTCCATCAATATTTATTTCAAAAAAAATTATTTCCGGTATTTCATGAACCAGTACTAATGGAAATAATATTTTTCTTAATCCATTGCCATCCATTATTCTCCTTGCATAATAAATATCTGAATAAGATAAACAATTATTTTTATATGTATGACTATGTATAAGTCCTGCGAACTCAATATTCTTTTCTGCCCAATCACTTAATATTACATTTAAAATATCAACATTTGGATGATACTCATTAATATTGTTTTTCGCTGTTTCATCAAAATAGTAATCACAAATTATTTTTTCTCTATATCCTAAAATTCCTCCTGCTTCAGGTGTTATTCGCCCCAATGTCTGAAGTATATTAAGATATATCTTTTTCTGTATTCTTATATGATCTTTTCTCTCATTTATCATATTAATGATTTTATCATAAAAAAAACACAGAAACCGTTCCATGCAAAACTGACATTTTACGTTGCATTTTCGACAAAAAACAAAACAGCCCGACATCCCTCCATCCAATTGACAGAGTTCATATCGAGCTGCCTCACGTTTTATATTATTTTGTTACTTAATTCAATAACTATATATCATTTCTCTTTAATGAGATACCTTTTCGTTCGTTTTCCTACTTATACCCTTTCTCCTTTTCATACTCTATTATAAAATCCCGGTTTGCCAGTTCATATTTATTAAATACTGCTGTATCGTCAAAATCATCCGGCTCGACCGTTCCATGATACCAGCTTTTGGAATTGAAATATGCCTGATAATCGGCGTCTTTGAACTTTCTTCCATGACGGGCATACAGTTCATTACATGCCAGACGGATCTCATCCGGTGTTAATCCATCCAGATCATCCTCTGTCAGATATTCACTGTCGCTATATGGAAGAATGTAGTCATCGGAAGAATCATCTTCTGATGTTGGATTATAATAAAACGGCTCATACGCTCTACCGCTATATTCACATTCATCCTCCAGATTATCCACACTTAACTGACGTGGATAATAGGATGGTCCTGCAACAGAATATATCTTGCCAACTACGCACAACTCACCATCCTCATCTACATAAGGTACCGCATCCCGCACATTGGATAAAGCAACCGTCCAGTCATAGGTTTCTTTCAGAAAAGAATCCGTTCCTTCCATATCTTTATATGTATTGGTAAAACAACTGTCCATTGCATCCTGAACATTTTTTTCATATGAATCTTCATCAATATCCAGATAAGCCAGCACATCATCCTTTGAAAGAAGTACATCTTTACGAAGATCGATCGTATATACATAAAAATCTGTGTATTCATTTGCGTCAAAATCCACCCGTACAACTACCGACAACAAATCCTGATAAACAGACCACTCATATCCGATAGCAATACAATCTGTATATTCGGTTCCCGCTTTCGCCATATAATCATTTCCGAGCTTCTCTATCTGTGTATTTACATTTTCACAGGCGGTACTCTCATAATCTATGTATGGTAAATGATATACAACCTCACCATCTTTCGTCTGCACTTTTCCGGACATTTTCGAATCAGCAACCATGTGATCTGAATATGCTTCCGGCATTTCACCGGTTCCAAATCCCACTTCTTTTTCTTCCGGAAGTGCGGCTGCCTTGCCATCTGATCCTGCTGCAGAAGAAGCCTCCTCTGATGTTCCCGTGTCAGAACCTGTATCCATACCGGTTGTTTCATCCGTTTTTTCGGTTTCTTCTGTCACGGTTGTTTCGGCCTTTTTGCTGCTGCCATCAGCATCTTTTTTTAAGGAAAAACTGCATCCCATGAGGCTGCCTGCCAGTACCATACTTAATACTATAAATCCTGCTTTTTTTCTCATCCTTTTTACCCTCGTTTCTTTATCTTATAACTGCCAGTTTATATTTTCAGCATTTTTTGCTACCAGCAGTTTGGTTCTGAGTTCTGTATCATCCAGATCTATAAAGTCACCATTTGAATAATACTTCCACTGTGCTACTTCCTGATTTCCTGACCAGTTCATCTCACTGATCACGTAAAACTGCATCGAAGCCAACGGTTCCTCACGATATTTCATATATCCATAACAATCGTTAAAATGTTCCCTATGTACCAGTTCCTTTATTTCCATAAATTCCTGTTCATTCTTTCCCTGCCATATGGATAGTCTGCAGTCCTTTTTAGGCTTTCGTATTATTTTTTCAACAGATCGGTTGAACAAGATGGATATACAAATATAGAATACCGCATATTCTAATATATACACTCCAATATGTACAGAATCTCCCATCGTTGTATAAAAACGTTCCTGCTGCAACTGATTGCGGTAATATATAATTACCTCCGTAATATACAACGATAAAATGACATCTGTTACAAACTGTCCTATTGTGATCGCCGACTGCATACATTTTGAGTTAGCAAAAAAACGGATAACTGCCAGCACAATTGCTGTTATTACAGCAACGATCAATAGCACAATTCCTATATTCCCAATTGAGGAAAATATCCAGTCCTTTTTATCTTTTATACTTGGATTAACTACTTTTCGCGTACATTCTTCAAGGGATCGCACAGTCTCATTGGAATACAGTAAGGACAGGAAGCCCATTCCAAATCCTATTAAACATACAAACAACCCCATTAATTTCTTTTTCATATTTTCATCCCCCATATCTTGTATATTTCTCCAACAATATATTCGTCACACCATCAGGCAAAAACCGCTTCCATTTCAACCCCAAGCACATCCCCAAGCGTTTCTGCCACCTTCTCCGCGGCATAAAGTTTATAATACAGTCTGGAATCCTGTTCTCCCATCTGGAAATAGCCATCGATGATCGTATCAGAAACAGCCACTGCATAATATACTTCTCCCGGTACGCTGTCCTGATTGTTTGGATCAATATTTCCCGTTGTACCGGTAATACCAATTCCGATGTCTGCACGATATGCCCGTTTACAGGCTTTCGCCATTGCCCGCGCTGTTTCTTTGGAATAGACACCACAAGTTTCTATCACCACTTCCGGAACACCCTGCATGATCTTTGCTTCGTTGGAATAGGTTACAAATGCTCCTTTTAATATTGCAGATGCCCCTTCAGTATCTGTGATTAGGGAAGCAATCTGCCCGCAGGTGATACTTTCCATGGTTGTGATCGTCATTTTCCGGTCGATCAGACAGCCTGTCAATCGTCTGTAATTATTCCGTATTGTCTTTTCCATCTGTTCATCCAGTTTTTTTCCTGCCATTTATCCTTCCGCCTTTGTTGCCTTTAATCTATTTATTATTATAATATATTCACAAAAGGATTTCCACAAGTGGAAATCCTTCTGTCATTTCTATTTATCCTATCCCTTCTCCACAACCAGGAGCTCCTCGCCATTCTTCACCTTTCCGGTCTTTACCGGACGCAGTTTATAGCCATCCGGGAGCTCTGTTATAATGATAGGGGATATTAAGGATGGCGCATGCTTCTTCAGATAAGGAAGATCCAGCCGCATGACCGGCTG
>ULPD01004740.1_pt1 | contig 57207 bp, 60 predicted proteins | sample 1953161 | NCBI WGS metagenome assembly ULPD01 (sample SAMEA4835619, study PRJEB28245) | human gut metagenome | biome: gut microbiome; material: fecal sample | place: Denmark | collected 2008
GTTGACTTTACAAATCATTCTCTTTCTTTCGTGTTTTTCCTTTTTTCTGTGCGTTCCTGTGAATAAGCCTTCAAATACTCTTCTGCATTTGGGTGTCTATACTTGCCATCATTAGTTTGCCAACTCTCAACACCTATGACTATTTGTTCGGGTTTTATGCCAAGTTGTTCTTTAGCTTGTCTTATAAGTTCCGCATGAGTCTCGTAGCAAGCTTGACAATCAAGCAGTTCTGAAAGTCTTTCAATCTCTTTCGAGTCTTGCAAAAAGTCTTTATCTATAAGTTCTCCACCATCTTCATCGTAATTTACTTTGATAGCATCAAAGAGAGACTGTATCTCTTTAAGTTCTTTTTCCGAATACAGCTTTTCGTTAATACGGTCTACGTAGTTTTCGATGCTGTAGTAATTTGTATAATCAGGGTGTGGCGAACCGTGTGTTGAAAGGTCTCCACAACAGTCTGTGTGTACATTGGCATCAAGATACTCTATGATATTTTTTGTATCACAGAGCGATACCCAATAGATATATCTTCCGTTTTCATCTGACTCTCCTTCTTCTCTGCCAGTATCAAAAATCGGGGGAATAGAAGGAATTTCGCTCCAGTAGAGATTACCGAAAACTTCGCTTTTTGGTCTCCAATCGTCCCCTACTCTGCTTTCAAGTTCGCCTACCTGTTTTGAAAAGAGTTGGGCGATTTCTATGACTTCGTTATTGCTTACATCGTTTGCAATAACCTTTGCACGACCTTCGCCGTCTGTGAGAATAACGCAATCTGTAGACCAATCAGGGGTATGTGCTTCTATAAGTTTGAAGTCTTTCATGATAAATACCTCTTTCTGCTTTTAAAGCATTGTTATCTATTCTATTTATAGGTCAAAAAGCCACATCACGAAACAACTTTTGTATGGTTAATCATCGCCTATATGCTTTGCTTTGTTTTTATTCAGCACTGCTCTGTTTATATTCTGAGCAGGATATGGTTGCTTTCGATAATTGGGGTTGCCACCTTTATGAGTATAACTACGCTCCTGTGTTTGCTCGGAATTGGCATTGTTGTTATTCTCGACAGGTTTATTTCTGTCTGTCAAAACAGGTGACTGAGTGGTTTCGACAGCGTTTCTGTCGTGTAGAACAGGTGGCTTGTCGTTGTTATACGTCCGTGTTCTTGACTGCTTTTCATTTGAATTGCTCCGTGAAAAATACGAGCCTGTGTTTTGTGGCAAATTGTTATTGCCGCTTCTTCTGTTGTTGACATAGCTTGAAGCTTGCGTTCTTGTAACGTTTATATCTCCTTCTTCAACATAGAAGGTTTCCTCTCGTGGAGTAAAAGTTATTCCTGTTTCGATATTTCTTACAATTTCGTTCACAAGGTTGTTAGCCAGATGATATAAGGCGATTGCCTGTTTTCTGTTTATAGCACACGTTCCGTAACGTAATCCGTTGAGTTTTGATATGTTTGCGGCATTCCGCACAAGGTCGGGCTGTGAATCCATAAAACCGACCGAACCTTTTTCTATAGCAAGTATAAGTTCTGCTATATTGTGTGTATTATTTTTCTCTCTTGCTTCAACAGGATTCACAAGTGCGAGTACATATTTTAACGTCTTCTCCACTGCCTGTCCTGCATGATATGCTCCGAGACACAGCATATAAGGATTCTTGTTATACATTCGTGCTGTGTCATAGATTATCATTTTTGCTGATTTTATATCAGCGTAGATGATTCCTTTGTCGAAAGGAAGTTTTATTCCGAAATTCACAACTGATACCCCCTCTGTTGGATTTCTCTATTTCCCATTTCGGATTCCCTATATGATTAATGGTTCACTAAGCCACGAGACTCAGTTCTGAGAGTATGCAGATGCAATGATGTAATTTAACTTTTCTTCCATTGCCGCTTTATCGCCCTTATCTGTTTTTATGTCGTTGAGCATCACAGACAGAATGTAACACGGCGTAGAATCTACAAAGAACGTATAGCATTCAGCGTAGAACGTTCCCTTATCCGCATCAAGCTGAATTGTTCCGATATATTTCATACATTCCTTATTGCCGATTTTGACCTTTTCTTCACTCTCTTTCACAAAAGAGGCGTTGTAAGGATTGCACTCTTTCATTATTTTTGCAAAAGCGGCATTACAGCTTATGTGTTTTTCCCAAAGCTTCGGTTTGTCTACAATTTCTTCGAGTTTTACGGAATGATATTCACTTTCGACCGTCCATGTTTTTACCAATAATGCGTATTCGCCGTTATCACTTACAGTATTCTGGTTATCCGAGTAATCGCCATAGTCGTTTATACCTGTAGAGTTGACATACATTTCTTTGTTTTCTAAAGGAAAGCAAACTCTTTTTTCCCCGTCCATTGTTGCTCTCATCTTTAAAGCCCACTCTTTATTCTCTTTGATAGTGGTATTGTCGTTATTATCGTTCTCGTCCTCGTCTTCCTCACTATCCACATCAGCAGAGATATTGCTTGACGAGATATTTTCTGTATCATTTGATGACGTTGTGCTTGCTTCAGGCGTAGATGAAGCACAGCCGAACAGATTAACGCATAAAGCAGTTAAAACAATAGCAGTAATAATCTTTTTCATAATTAGCTCCTTTTTCGTATGTTTTTTATATTTCATCAGTCTTCCCAAAACTGTTTTTTTCGTTGCAATAGAATACGGTTAAAGCCTTTCCTTCTTTAAACTCTTTCCAGATGTCAGAAAGAACATACTCGCCGTCTCCGCATAAGTCTTCATAAAAATCGTACACGATACAATTCTGTATTATACCGCTTATTGTGCCTTCAATAATAACATATTCTTTCGAACCATAGGGAACTGTTGTGCGAAGGACAAGCCTTTTTGTTGTTCCATAATTATTGTCTGTGAGATACCATAAGCCTGTAACACGATTGTCGAATCTATCTAAAATGACAGAAATAACTTCCTGACAACTCTGATATATCTCGTATGGCACATCTGTTTCCTGCATAAAAGGTGGGAAGTCTAATTGTTCCCATATATTATTGTTTGTCATCATAGGTAGCCCTCACTTCAACAAAATTATTGTACGAGTAGTATTGAGACTTTAAGCGGCTGATGTGTGCCGACTAACAAAGTCTTCAACTTCTTCTCCTGCTTGACTTATCGTATTGCCAATATCACCAATAGGATTGGTGTAGCCCTGAACATAACTTTCAACGCTTTTGGCAAATTGCTGTCCCGTACCATTCTCTATTATAGTTGATATTACACAATAAAGCAATATCAAAGCGGCAAGAACTATCATAGCAATGTACAGTATTTTTTCTTTCTTTTCCATACTTAGTTCTCCTTATCAGAGGCAACGAGTGTTTTTGTAAACAAAGTCACGAAACCACGTTGATTGTTTTCGGTTTTTCTTCGTTTAAATTCGCAATTAAAGCTTTTATCGTTGTTTTTTGTGATTTGGCATTTTGTGTTAAATGAGTTTGTTTGGCTTATTTTTTTCGCAAGTAGCATTGCTGAAGCAGAATCGTCTTCAACCTTTATATGTATTTGTCGTTGGAAATTTGTATTATCTTTGAGTCCCGCCAATTCGAATAATTCGCTGATGCTTATAGGCGAAACGTAGTGCTTCGCCAGAGCGGGCGAAAACAAAGCAACAAGATATTTTTCATTGCTCTCATAGATTAAAGGGTCTTCGTGCGTACAAGGTTGCCAGTCCGTAAGGCAGATGTACTCATCTTTTTTGTTGCACTTGCACCATATTGTAATATCGGCAAATGTGTAGTTGTTAAGAAATGTCATCGGTATCATATTTATTACCTCTATATGCGAACATAAGCAAGCACGAGGCTTGCTTATGCCATATAAACCCATTGTTCTCTATTCCCTTTTTCAGAGGGAAGTTCCCACCTTCCCTCTGCAAGGAGCTGGGCTGTGAGGGTTTCGAACCCTCAGACGTTACGCCTCGTCTTTTCCCATCAGCCCGTGTGTAAGCGGCTTTGCAACGCATTGCCGCTTATATATTGCATTAACCGTTATAACCGCCATTATAGCCACCGTTGTAGCCATTATTATAACCGTTGTTGCCGTAATTGTTGCCGTAACCACCGTTGTTGTTATAACCGTTATTACGATTATTGCCCTGTCTGTAGTTACCGTTGTTACCACCGTTATAACCGTTGTTTCCATTGTTGCCGTTATAACCATTGTTGTAACCATTGTTATTCTGTCTGTTGTTGCCATTGTTGCGGGAATTGTTTCCACCGCCGTTGTTGTTTCCGTTTTTCCATTCATGGATAGATACGCTTGAAGCGTATATAGAAAGTGTTGAAACAAACTGATTGTTTTTGTTTGTGTATTCACGGACACCGATTGTTCCGCTTACATCTATGAGAGTATTGCTGTAATCGCATTCCTGTATGTTGCAAGTACCGTCAAGAGGGCAGAAAACGCTTACCTGTATTCCCTTTGGATAAGAACCGTCCTGCTTTTTCTTTCCGTTAAGTGTACAGCTCAGGATTACACCTGTCGCTATACCGTTGTTGTTACTTACAATGTGCTGTGAGAAACATTTAAGTCCCCAGTTTCCGCAAATGTTGTAGGTTTTGTTGTTTGCCATAAAAAGCTCCTTTTGAGTTACGTCTTCTTTGATAGGCTTGCGTAATTCCTATCTCATTCATTGCCTATATTATAGCATAATGTAATGCAATTGTCAATACAAAACTCACGTTTAAGGAAAATATTTTTTAATTTTTCCTTATTATAGCACGATAACTGCCCAATGTCAAGCAATTATACAATTATATTGCATATTTATGTAATTAAATTGTACTACTTGCATATTTGGCTTTTATGTTTATTGATTTTATGAACCTCTCTTGACAGTTTTTTTGCTATGCTTATTTCGTTCAAGTCAACACAATCATCGGGCATACCGTATCTACTTATTATTATCTGTACGAGAAGGCGTTCTTTATTAAAATTGTTTTTATTAAATGTACACATTCTTCGCCATTCACCTTCACTGATTTTTGTATCTTTCTTGTACTGCGCTACCGCTTTTTTCAACGTCTTCATTTTTTATTTTCTTTCTCTTTTTATATTCATATATTATCCATAATGAAGCGACAACAGCAATCAGGACGAACAATATCGGCAGAATTATATTGTTACTGCTTTTTACAAAGTTTTTAAGTTCATCATTGTCGATTTTAGTTTGTTCTTTGTTTATCTCTTTTTTTGCATCAGGAACTTTATCGTTTGCAATTGCCGCTTTTTCTTCGTCAGTTACATCTTTGAGTTCATACTTTTTTATGAGTTGATTCAGTTCCAGTGTGTAAGGATTGTCTTTGCCATTGGAACTACTGATTTGTATTATATTATTATAAGGCAAAGCGTTTTCACTCCTTGTGTTGCTTAAATCGGCTATATCCTTGCCGTTAGCGGTAAAAACGTGATATGCGCCAGTTTTTATTTTTATAAAGTTGTCCTTGTTTTTATCAATATCAACTATGTAATATCGGCTGTTGTGGTTGTTGTACAACAACAATCGCATATTGACTGATGCGGTTATTTTTATGTAGCCGACATTAAAATAGTTCGGTATAGCATCACCGATTTCATTGTCGATTTTGCCCGCCTTTTCTTTGTCTTCAAAAAAATCACTGCATAACACCACTGTGCTGTATTCAATTTCTCTTACCGTATGTTCTGGAACGGTTTTATTTTCTTTGAAGCTATTGACAAAATCATTAAACGATAATTTATTTACAAACACCTTATAAAATTGATGGTTGTATTCTGTTTCTTTTATTTTGTCCTGAAACCAAAAACCATTGTCGTAGTTTCTGAAGTACGCTAATTCGTTTTCCTGTATATCTGAATACACGCCGAATATTTGAATATATCCGCAGTTTTTAACTCTGTTTTCAATTTCATACATTTCTTCTCTGCTCGTTGCTTTTTTGCCCTGAAAACGATTCAAGCCGCCTTCGTATACACCGAACGAGCCACCATCGTATGTAATCGTAGTATAGTTATAATCATTGCTTTCTGCAAAAGCTACAGGTACGCAGACTGTCAGAAATATGAATGTCATCAGAGCGGCAATCAGCTTGTTTTTAAATATTCCCATTTCTTAATCGTTCTACCTCTGCATTTAAAAATCTTATGTATTTTTCAGCAATAAAAGCTGAACGTGTTTTTAGCGGTTTGTTTTTCATATACTTTACATACAATTCAAGCTGTTCAATTGCGTTCAATCTTTTATATAGGATTTCTATGATAAGGTTTACGTCTTCCGTATCGTAAATCGTTATCCTGTGTTCGGCTGTGCCGATATATAAATTACGTCCTGTAAAGAAAGGCTTTAATCGGTAGTCTTCCAACACTTTTTGCTTGTTACAACTCATAGCCTCGTCAAGAGTTTTGCAATTTAAGCAATAACGAAATACAAACCATATAATAAAATAAATTCTCGTTGCCTTTTCTTCATCATCTGCATAAGCATCTGATGAACTGCATACAATCATTTTTTCTTTCTCGTTGGAAAGGCAATCAGCGTAAACATATAAAAGATTTTTGTGCATTTTATCTAAATAGTGCCAATCCATAATTTAACCCCTTTCCCTGAAAATTTCTGTAATTATATTATCATATTTTCAGTTTTTGGGTTGAGCCAATTTGTGTATTGGCTTTAAAAGGTGGAAAATATTTAGGATTGTAAAACACAATCCTAAATACTTTATTGTTATTATTTTAAATAACCGCCATCGAAGTTATAATTGTCATCAAATTCGTATCCCACTTCTTCGGGTTCTTCTGTTATTTCTTCGTGGTTTAAATCTTCGTATTCTCCGTATAAGCGGTTAATATCAGTGATAGCGTCTTTCATCTTTACAAGCGTTACGCTGTTCTTACCTGTATCTTCAGCGTTCTTTAAATCAGCGGCAAGAACCTGCAAAGACTTAAATGCTTCGTCTACGCCTGCCAGTATCAAGTAACGTTGTTCTTCGTATTCTCTCTGAGTCATAAAACCTCTTTCATCAATCGTCTGTAATCATAAAACGCATATATTCGTCAAGGTCGGGATATTCGTTCAGTGTTATTGACTCATACGTTTCACCATCGACACTTTTAAAGATAAAACCGACAAGTCTTCTGTCGCTTACCAGTTCGTCATTGCTTTCTATGGCAACGACTTCAACACCGTTAAGATTTATCGTATGTGTACAACCCGACTGAGCGATAAGCTGACGTATGCTTTTTATATCCAGTTCTTTCTTTGTACAAGTGAAGAAATAAACGTTAGAGGCTTTTTTCGCAGATTTGCCTAATGCCCCTATCATCTCCATTGTCAGTTCTCACTTTCTTCAGGCATTGGCATATCATCGGGTATGCTCGTTGTTGTGTCATTGCCTCTGCTTGATTCGCTTGCCGAAATATTAGATGAAGCGTCATTGTTTGAACTTGTGTCGAGCGTTATACTGTTATTTGATGTATTGGGTGTTTCTGAAGACGTAGTAGGCTTGCTTGTACTCGGCTTATTCGAGCTGTTGTTCTCAACCTTTACGTTGTCACCTACGAGTTTTGAAACATCAACGATTTTCTTTACTTCTTCATCAGAAGGTGCTTTGTCCTTGTAATATACAAACTGCTCGTATTTTTCAGCAAGTTTATTGTAATTAAGAACGATAAGATTGTTGTCCTTATAACTTATTGCCTGCTGTAATGCTTTGTCCTCAAATACCCATTCTTTATTAAGGCTTCCCTTATCTACAAGGAATAAGCTGTTCTTTGTACCGTAATAAGAAGCCTGTTCTCCGTCTTGGTTGATATAAGGATAATTTTTCATAGTAGCGTTTATTTGAGCATTTTCAGCCGAATACGCTTCATTTTCATCAACTTCGGATAAAGGTTCAAACGCTTTAAAGCCAGTACGGTTACAATTTACTGCAAGACGGCTGTAGTAAAATTCTTTAAGCTGTCTTTCACGCAGGTCGGTATCTTCCGCAGTAGGTTCAAATACCGCAACAAGCCTTTCTGTCTCTGTCTGAATTACGAATGTATTGTTATCCAGACGAGCATACTCAAACATTTGTGTTGTGACAGGATTTTTGATTGCATCAACGTTTACGTTTACTGTACAAACTGCTTTACACCAGTCCTTATCACAGTCGTATAAAATACGATAAGCGGTATTTGTGCTTGATGTACTTCCTTTTAAAACAGTAGTAGCACCGCTGATTTCATAGTCGTCTTTTTCATTGCGACTAACATTTAAATCAGGGTACTTTGATACATATTCCCCATTATCGTTTATCTTTGTAAAGCTGTTTGCAGTTGATGCCATCTGAGTTATAACAGTTGCAAAATCCGTTTCCTCTTCATTAAACCACTGAGTATCGTTAATGATACTGGTAGAGAAGAAGTTTGCAACGAAATCCTGATAGCCTTCAGCCGTCCAGTAGGAGTTTGGATTGTCGCTTCTTATGGTTATGTTTCCCTGTTTGAGGGTGTCGATTGCTTTGAGAACTGTGTTCTTTACTACATCGGCTCTCATCATACCGCCACGGTAATCGTTCTGTAAAAGTTCCTTACCACTGCGATAGCCGTTGCTTAGTTCCTTGATTTGAATACCTGTTATAAGAGTCTCGTTTGTTGTCGAGGTATTGTCTCCGTTGGTGTTTTCGGTTTTGCTCGAAGCTGTATCACTGCAAGCGGTAAAAGCGAAGCAAGCAGAAAACGCAAGGAGCAGGCACATTACTTTTTTTATTTTCATTGTGTTTTACCTTTCCCTATTGTATATGTATAAAAACAAGAGGCTGTTGGTTGCCTCGACAACACAACAACCTGTTGTTTTTTGTTGTTTGTTTTTTGATTAGGACACTACGCCGAGAGCCTGTAAGATTGATTTAAGAGCAACCATTGCAACACCCGAAAGTGCCATAATGATGCCTTTTGTCTTCGCCTCTGGCTGCTGCTGCTGGAAACTTATTACAATTTCGTAGACACCGTATACAATCATAGCAACGCCTACGAATCTGGTAATAGTCAACAAAATGCCGATTATTTTTCCCATAAGTGCGTTTGCATCTGTTGTTGTGTTGTTTATAGTAACATCTTCGCCAAATGCTCCTGCACTTAATGCAAATGCAGAAGAACACATAAGTGCTGTACAAACACTTGTGTAAATACGCTTTGCTCTCTTGCCGAGTTTTGTTTCGTTCATCTTTTTCATGGTTACGTTTTTCCCTTCTGCCTTACCGTATGATAAGGGCTTTTTCTTCATTAGTTATTTTTTTTGTTATATTTCGCAACTGTTCCCTTTGGATAAGTTCACAATTGTAATAACCTGTGTACTCTTCCCCGTACAATTCTCCGAATCTGTCTAAGTCGTAGACAAAATCTGTTTCGTTTATGTAGACGGGCGGGGAAAGTTTTTCCACGCCTACGGTTTTAATAAACTGAATGCAACTCATTCCGTAAGGCTTAAAAAAGCCTAAAATAATTATTATACCAAGTGGTATTACTGCCGCTTCGATAGACGATGAAAACTTATATGTAATGAAGCCGATACCAAGACCGAGTGCAATAACTCCCACTTGCTTCAGCGAAAAATTGCCTATATCTTTGGTCTTGAATTTTCTTATATCTTTTGTAATTGGGATTTCCATTTAATTATTTTCCTTTCACGTAAAACTAATGGGTCACTAAGCCACGTAACGTGGAATATTTTCCCATTATATGCCTAATGCCTGATTTGCCGCTTGTTTTGCCGCAGATAAACAACCTAAAGCGGCAATGGGAGCAACAAGTAATGATGCTAATGCACCTAAAAGGCTTAATGGGTCTGTTATTGTTACTGTAGCACCTGTGAAAGCCAGTTTTACCGCAACTTGCGGAAGTATCATAAATGCAATTGCATAAAGTGCAAGTGCGATGAATGATTTAAGCCATTTCATTGCAGTGCTGTTATTGCCACTGTATATATCGCCTAAAGCGATAGGAGTGATTGCAATTCTGTACAGATATTCGACTTTAAATAAGATTGCTTTGTACGACCAAGCAAGTCTTACTACAAGCGTAACGACCAAACAACCTATGAGACCTAAAATCAGTATTATCTTTTCGAGAAATCCGACATCAAACGCATTGCTACCGCTCAATATATCCATAGCTCCGTCTTTAACTAAGGTATCGGTAACACCTTGTACAATGGTGTTATGAAGACCTATCAAAATGCCAACAATATTACCACCGTTAGCAATAACGGCAATAGCTATCATAAGTTTTAAGAAAGGCAAGAAAGCTGTCTTTAAAGTCATATCACGCCCTTCAAGTGCATATTTTCTGTTCATTTCAAGCAGAAAATAAATGAGAGTTAAGCCTATGCCTATGAGGGCAAAATATCCCCATACTCCGTTTACAAGGTCGATTGTGTTTTGATTGAACTTCAGCTCTTGTGTATTTGCCGAGCCTAAAGCGGCAACAGACGCTACAAGAGCATTATAAATTTTATCCATCGTTTCAGCCATTGAATATCACCTGTCCTTTACTTTTTTTCAGTCGGTTTGTAGATGTTATCGTTGTTGTTGTTACGATAATATGTTTCTACTTTTATGTTCTTTTTCTTTACTTCCTTTACGTCTTTCCAACGTTTGTGTTCCATTAAGTTGAGCTTTCGACACAAATAAGGCGTTACATCACGGATAATGACAAGTTCATCATCTCTGCCGTGTTGATTTATTGCGCTTATCTGGTCTATGCTCATTAAGTCTACCTCAGTTGGAGTGTAAGACGTAGAAAGTCCTGAATTGCTTGAAGATGTTGATTTCTGTCGGATTGTTGTCTTTCCGAGCATCTTCTGTATTTCTTCTTTATCCTCTTTTAAAATAGAACCTAAGAAGATTGTTGTATCAACGTTTGCCATAACGGTTTCGTGTTCGCCGTCTTTGTACATTGTTTTTAACTGCCCTATGTCCTGAATAACAACGTGCGAACCTATTCGATATTTACGGCTTGTTGAAAGAATTGTCAGGAAGTTAGGGATTTCGCCTATATTCTTAAACTCATCGAGAAGGAAGTTAATATGTATCGGTAGTGACGGGTCGCCACCTGCAAAGTCGTCTCCCGCCCAAATATACATTTTACTCAATTCATCAATGAACTTTTCAAGTGGTTCTATGAGAACAGATGTCTTGTATATATGTGACCGCCATATCAGATTGTAGATTTTTGTACCATTTATATAGTCAGTTTCGATAATGTTATCTTTAGTGACTGTCTGATAAAAGTCTTTTGCTTCTTCTTCACTGTTGAAATAATCAAATACGGGCGTACCCAGAGTATATCCTATATGATATTTACCTCTTAATTTCCGTTCGCCCAAATCGTACATTCTGCCGTAGAGCTGTGAATACAGCATAGCAATAAGGAAGTTGTACGCCTGATGCGATTGAGGAATGCCAAGGAATAGATATGACTGCTGAGTAGCCATTTTATCAATGTCGATGTTCATAGCAGGATTGTCTTCGTCAAGTCTTGTTATGTTATCAACTGTTTTTGTTGCGAAAATCTGTAAGTCAACCGCTGTTGTAATAAGGATTGTATTTGCAGTTTTCTGCGGTGCTATCAAGAATGTATCATAATACTCTCTTGCTTTGCACGTTTTTCCTTGCTGTTCACATTGAGCGAACCATGCGTTCATTTCTCTTGTGAGTGGCGAGGCTTTATCATCAGGGTTATACAGACTTCCGTATGTCTTCAGCATTTCTGCGTCATGTTCTTTTTCAGTAGTGCTTTTCTCGCCACCGCCACCGCAACATTCGTCATCTTCAACTTTCGCAAGCTGTACCTTTTTAAGAATCGTATTGAAGCACTTATCATATCTCGGAATGTTGTCATTTTCAAGAACGAAATAAATCAAAGCCGTAAGGAAGGCTTGTTCCGACTTGTCCCAGAACGGGTCGGAGCTTCCGCTTTCCTTGCCCGCCTTAGCATTCTTCATATATAGGTTAACGAGTACATCAACCTGTTGTTCTGATATTTCGCCATTCGAATCATACACATTAAGCAAAGGATTGTAATGATTACTTAAAGTAAAATCAGATGCGTTGAATAGATATACGTTGTATCCTTTTGACAAGAGATACGGAGCAAAGCTTCTGAAAATATCGCCTGATGGGTCAGTTACGACCATTGAACAGTTTTCCTGTAAGATGTTAGGCTTTATGTATTTGAAAGTTTTACCTGTACCTGTACCACCGATAACAAGAACATTTGCTGAACGGTTTACTTTTTTGTTGTTGAGCGATAAGCCAAGTTGTTGCCCTTGATACATACCAAACAACATATTGTTATCATTGTTATCCATAAACCGTGTTTTGAATTTCTTAAAATCGCTTGCTGTACCGAGCCTTGCATTGCCGTGTTCATGTCCGACACGGCTTTGCCGCTTCTGTTCGCTTTCAAGGTATATAAAGACACCTACTATTGCAACAAGTCCTGCGCCTATGCCGAAAGCGGTCATAAAAATTGATGAATTGAAAGGTGTTAAAGCATACGGCATATCGTCTGCCATCAGCCAACTGAACGTACAAGCAATTCCGTCTGTGGCTTTGCCGTTTGTATAAACAAAGTATGAGTTTGCTTTTACAGCTAAGAAACAGCCTACTACAAAGCAAGCAATAAGAAGAATAAGTATTTTTTTCTTCCAACTGCCTTTTGCTTCTACGGGTTTGGCATAATTGATTTTTTCAAATTCTGCCTTATTCGTATATTCACGCACCTTCGGAAGTTCTGCTGTAAGTTCTTTGCTTTTTTCATCAAGAACTGTTTTACATAATTCAGCAGTGCTTTCTTTTACTGCTTTGATGGCTTTTTCTTCTTCTTCCGTAATCATACGATTAACTGTATATCTTTTTGCCTTTCTGAGAGCGGCAAGATAACCATTTACAGCTTCTTCTTCTTGATTGGCAAGAAGTTTGTCGTCAAAAACATTGTCAATGCTACCCGAAAGCTCAAAAATTTCAAAGCCAACAGTATCATCGTTTTTGTTTTTGCCATCATCATTTTCTGAATTTGCCACTATATCTTCGGCATCATCTTCAAAATCATCGCCTTGAAACATTTCCGCAAATTCTTCGTTTAAGTCATTCACTGTTTTTCTCCTATCTCTGATGCAAGGTTAATGTGAACTACCGTTTATCAGTTTGTATTTTTCCACTTTGAAATTGTCGCTTTTCCATTCGTTTATTTGTTTGCTCACTTTTTTTATGATATATAAGACCAGTTTGTAAGTAGATGTTTTATCTATCTCACAGGCTTCAAACAAAGTATCATATTCAGTGAGTTTTTTGTCATTGTCTTCAGACTTATAGGAAACACGAAATATTTTGTCTTTGCCGTATTCCATTCGCCAACCGTTAATTACGCATTTTTCATACAACACATAATTGTAAAAGTACATAAAACCTTTTTCTTCACACTCAGTAACAGGACGTGCTTTGTGACTTGAAATTATACAATCTCTTGTAACAAGCATTGCTTTTGATATAACGCTCATATCATTAATCAAAAGTGGCTGTTCGGCTGATTGTGCTGTATAAATGTAAATAATCGGTTCGTTTGAATAGCACTCATAAGATTGCACTTCAGAACATATTATCGGACATACGATGTTTTCAATTTCCTTTTCCATTGTTGTTATATCTACATACTCTTGTGTAACACCGTATATTTTTTTTATTTTCAGGTCAAATTGTCTGTTTTCTTCAACCTGTTCTAAACGTTTGACTTTGGATAAATCATAATCGTTTAATCTCAGATACATCAACAAGACTTTAGTATCATCTGTGCTTTTTTCGTATTTTGTCAAAAACATAGCAATACACCTTCTTGTATATTTAATGGTTCATTATTCTTCATAACTCATAGAGAGGGTGCAAGTGCGTTATGCACCCTCTTTCTTCAGAGTTATGTTACTTAGTGTTGAACGACCTGTATTTAACTCTGCCGTCAAGGTGTTCAGCCCACCAGTAAGTTTCTTGTGCATTAGTGCTGTAAGCAGATGTTGAGCTTTCCCCGTGCAGTTGAACTGCTCCACCGTATGATGCTCTGGAAACATCTACTAAAATAGGTACGCCCGCTTTAAGGGTTTGTCCCGTCATTAACTGTATATCTTTATCGAGTACACCTATAAAAATTGCATATTGCGGTAACACATACTTGTTATACGCAACACCGTAATCGACATTGTTTGTATCACCTATTACGGACGGTATGTATGAAACTGTACTGCTGTTTTTAGGATTTGAATACCGTTCGTGAATTATCAAGTCTGCGGGGTCGCAATTTGCAAAGTTTGTTACAACGCTTCCCGTAGTACGATTGACAGAATCGTTATTAATGTCAATACCGTTACGCTTCAAAACGAATATCGCATATCCTTTATCGGTAGTTGCTGTACAGTTTCCCGCACGACTTACTTGGATTGTTATGCCGTTAGGTGTAGTTGATGTAAATGTACCATTTGAAGTACACATAGTCGTGAGGAATGAATGTTCATCATGGTACGAATTGTAATGTCCTCTGCCGACAAAACCTAAAGCTGTTTTTAATGCTTCTTCCCTGTCTTCGGAGATGTTGTATTTCTCTTTAACAGCTTCGATGATGGTTTTTATGTCGCTTTCGCCCAGTTTCTTCGAGCCGATTTCAAGCGGAATATCGAAGCCGTATGCCTCATACCAGTCCATAGCTACACGGTTGATTGCCATAGACATATTATCTTCGCTCCAACCTTCGTATTTCTGGGGCTTGTCAAAAGGGAATACATTTTTTCCATAAAGGATACAACAATCAACATCGAAAATATCTTGGAATTTGAAAGCGTTGGTCTTTACATTCTCTGCGTAGATGCCTTCCTTCCATTCGCCGTTTTCAACGTATAAGTTCATACCCTTGTGATTAGTTATCGCACTACCCTGTGCTGTTGTTTCGGGGCTTGCGATTTGTCCTGTCATTGACATTGTGAGAGCAGATGTTTTATCAACGCTCTTTAAATCATATTTGCCTTGTAGTCTTTTCCAACCGTAGATTTCTAAATCGTTTCTGAAGCCTTCGGTTACAGGAGCGATAGCTTTTTCGTATATTTCGGGGTTGTTGAGCTGTTCGTTAGTCATGGAATAAACTATTCCGTTCGACTCACATGAGATGTGACCGCCGCAATACTTGAATGAATGCTTTTTACAGTTACGGGTAAGAGTTGTAGTTTTGGTTTCGCCTACAACAATCTTTACCGAAACCTTCCAAAGCTTTTTGATGTTCTTATCTGAAAGTTCATCTTCTGTCATTTCTTTGTATTTAATGGCATTGTCGCCGTTTTCTTTACTTGTCTCAACATCGAAAAGCATTGCATACTTCTTGCCATTGTGCTTATCTTCTTCTTTTTTTATATAAGTACCGTCAACAATTTTAAACATCTCATCGACATCTTTACTGCTTTTATCTGTTTCGTATTCTTCTTTCGAAGTATGAACAGTGGCTTTGAATACAGTACGAGTATCATTGGTAAATTTGTAGCTGTCAGTGAAGCTGAATTGATTCAGTTCGGTTGCGTAGTCCTTAGCGTATTTCTTTAAGCAATCTGTGATATATGATACATCACTTTCTTTTTCAGCATAGACCGCCCAAACTACTTCGTTGCCAGTGGTTTTTGAAGTTCCGTATGCTTTTTTTGTTTCTTCCTTACTCTTAGACCAACAAGCATTACCGCTTATTTTGTCGTAAGTGTTTTTGTTGTCACCGTAGTTTGAACGTAGACACAATCCGTTGATGTCAGTGGCATTGCCGAGAGACACTTTTGTTTCAAACTCATCTCTGTCAAGCCAATACTTCTTGCCGTTGGCTGTGATATAAGGAGAGGTTTTGTTTTTGGATTTATCGTAACCAACTTTAAAGTCTTTGATTTCGGGAGCATCGCAGATTCCATACCTATAGAGTATATCGCCAGTTACATTTTGTCCGTCTTCCGTTAAAAGACGCTTGTTGACATCGTAATAATTTACAGTCAATGAAATGGTTTGCTGATGCGAACATTGGAACAATGTTGAAGCATAATTCTGTATTGTAGCATAGCTTACACCTATTTCAAGTTTAAAAGGCGGTTCTGATGCACCGAATAGACCTGCAAAGAAATTACCGATACAACGGAAGAAGTTGCCAACGTCTTTACAGAATTTATCCCAATTTAATTGTGCAGGCGAACAACCCATAATGTTTTGGAGATTGTTATCGCTCTGAGCGTTTTGCTCAAATTGGAACATAACATCGGTCATAGCGATAATATCTTTTACATTGCTTGTGTGTCCGTTATCGTAAGCACTCTTGGGATTTGAACCTCTTTTTGCGCTGTACTGACTTGTGTTTGTCAGTAGCGTTGTAGAATTAACACCTGTATAACCATTTATTTTTGTAAGGTAGTTCTCATTTTTATCGGCTGATACAGCATTATCAAAATGGAACGGATTGACGTACATTGTGCCGTCTTCTTTAACGATTATGTTATTGAAAGATTCAATGTATTTTGAGTATTCTTGATAATTCATGCCGTATTTGACATCTTTTTTGTTCTCAAACGCCTTGTCGTAAGCCTGAATGCTCTGTAACCAGTCATTTTCAAATGAATTGTCGTTCGAGCCTAAACCCTCATACAACTGATAAGCCACCGTATCTGCGTATGTCTGAGGTGCGAGTAAGTCGTTTATCGCATCTTTAGGGCTAAATTCAAGCAAACACTCTATAAGTGTTCCGACAATAAATAAAACCATAAGTGCGGCGGCAAATATAGCGGCGGCTATAGCAACAAGTAAAACAACCGTCCACAGGAGTTTGCTCAGTGCTTTTGAAATCTTTGATACAAACTGACCTAATTTGGAACTTGCAATTTTGTTTTTCGCAGAGTTTATGCTTTTCTGGAGTTTACCTCTTACGCCGTTCTTTGCTTTTTTTGTTTTAGCAAGTATTTTTTCTTGTTTCTTTATGTATTTACTGGTTCTTGATTTAATTTTTTCGGCTTCAAGAGGTTTAGGTTTTTTATTTATAATAGGCTTTAAGGGCTTGTTGTATAGGTCTTTGAGTCCTTTTCTACCTATTTTTTTTGCATTTGCAAGGTCTTGCATTCTGATATTGCCTAATCTTCTGATAGAGGTAATTGATTTCTGCGTATATTTTCTTATCATTGAGATATTGTTTTTCATTTGCAATACCTCTTGCCAATCATCAGACTTATCCACTCGTGTAATAAAGAAGCTAAGTCCTGCACTTCCTATATTTTTTGCGCTTTTAAGTGCTGACTGTGCGCCGAATGCACCTTTTTCATTTATTTGAACAAGTCTGTCTCTTGTCCTTGCAGTTATGCCTAATTGTGCAAGCTCTGCACTTGTGAGGCTTTCAAGTTTTTTTATATTGAACGAACCTGTTGCTCTGACAAAGAGAAAACCTTTTTCTGCGGCTTTGTTAAGGAATGCCTCGTTTACTTTTATAAGGTCTTCCATTTTCAGTTCTTTATTGCCTAATTTCAGATGTTTGAACATAGACGATGTTGCTAAATCATCTAAGAACGGCGAAGTTGCGGATATTGCCGCTTTTTCAAGCGCATCTAAAATAAAATTATCTTTATCAAGCAATTTAAGAAGCGATTTTCTATCTTCTTCGCTGAATTTGTCAGACACTTTGATTTTCTTTAAAGCATTATCGAAACCACGAGATGTAGCAAGAGAAGATAAGCTTAAATCCAATTTTGCAAGACTTTCTTCAATAAATTTCCTATTAGCTTCAGAAATGCCAAGAGAAATCATTTTACGTTCAATGATGGTTTTACGTGTAATTTGTTCTTGACTGATAGAGTTTACAATGTCTTCGAGTGCGCCGTAAGACCAAGAACATAATACGCCTGTTGTCTTATAAAGTTCAATTTTATCTTTTTCTTCTTTATCACTCTTTTTATGCTTAACAGGACGCTGTGTGTATTCCTGCCTGTAAAGTGTTGATTTGAATGCCTCTGCATTCTGCTGTTGTAAGGTCAGTTTTTTTGATGAAGGCTTGTACGCTTTTGCAATCAATTCAACAGAACTCTGCGAAAGACCTAAAGCGGCAAGCTGTTGTGTGCTTATATTTTTTAACGCCTTTACATCAAAACGCCCTGTTATATCGTGAAGATTGAAACCATTGCCTTCTATCTTCTTGACAGCGGTTTCTACGGCTTCTTTGATGTCTTTCTTGCTGTAAAGACCGCTTTCTTTTGTTTGTAAGCCAAGCGAATTTCTTAAATCGGTCAGATGTTCGCTACTTTTGCGAGCATTGTTTTCCAACCTTTCAAGTATTGTATCTCCGTCTTTTTTATCTCTGATTGCACTGAGCTTGTCGTGACCCATTTGAACAAAGCGATTATATTGTTCTACTTCTTTATTAAGTTCATTCGCAAAAGAGGCGTAATTGTGATTTTGTTCGCTCTTAAAGCGTTTTTCGAGTATTTTGTCACCAAGTTCAACACGCTGTTTGTGCTGTTCCAATATATCTCTCTTTACAGCTTCATCAGTAACTATCTTACCGTTCAATATAACGGTATCGCCATAAAGAACTGTTGCTCTGTTAGCAAAACCCGTGAAAATCTTTGGAGCGGCTTCGTTCCAAGCGTTCAAAGATGTATTGAAGTATTCCTTTTGGCTTACCTCTCCACCCCACTGTAACGCTTGTTCGCCTTTGTTGATTATTTTGGAGGGAGCAAGCAGATTAGGTATACCGTTTACATAGCTTCCCATACCCATAGGGTTAAGAAGAACCGTGTCGAATATATTAAGACCTGCACGATTGATACCGTTAGAAGGCATATTGCTTTCTGTGACAGACTCTTTTTGTACTGTGATGAATATATGCGATTCATCAACATAATCGTCAATTATCTTCTTGACATCTTTGCCTTCGGGCGTTATTAAAGGAACTTCTACCAGATATTGTCCGTTGAGAGACTTTGCGGGAGCTACCGCCGAAATGCCTTGTTCGTCCATTTCTTTCATGAACATTACAACAGAGGCTCTATCGTTAAATGCAAGTCTCTGATAATCATCAGGATTGTATTCGTTTATTTGTGTTCTTGTAACAGGCGAATCTTCAAACGAAGCTTCAGTTTTGCTATAATCTGAGTTTTCGTGTGCGGGGCTGTTGTTGGAGTTGTTATCGGTAAATTGGTTGTCTTTAACATTGTCTGCTTCTTTATATGGATTAGCTATATCTGGTTTTACATTATCAGAATAGCTTCTTTCAATAATTGATGAAAAGTCCTTAGCACTGGTGTAATCAGGAGCATAACGCATTTGAGGCGCAGTCATATCAAAGAAATTCTGTGACTGTTCCTCTTGTGCCATTCTTTCAATAGTGCTTGTTTGTACACTTGTAAAAGTTTCGTCTTTGCACAATCGCTTGTATTCTTCTTCGTGTAATTGCCTAAACATATCGTTTACGGCTGTCTCATAATTGCGAGCAAACGCATTCATGATTTTCTTCGTCATTGCGTCTGTTGCACCACTTGCTCCACGAAGGAAGGGATTTATTTCGTACATATCGGTTTTCCTTTCTTTATATTTCAGACAACATCGGAATGTCGCTGATATATGTATGGTTCACATAACCACGCAAGGAATCATTTTTCGTTTACACCGTATATATACTCGTCATTCGAAAGCACATCAGGTGTTTCGGTTTCTTCGAAATCGTCATTTGTTTCTTCTTCGCTTGTTACACCGTCATTCTTTTCAGATTCTATACGGTCAATTTCATCAAGATAGTCGATTTCGTCTTGTACAGCAGAATAATCTATACTGTCTTCACTGTACACAACGCAGTCCTTTTTGAACATTATAGTGAGCTTGCCGCTATCCTCTGTGAGGAAAGCGGGCATTATGAACGATATTCTGTATGCCATATATTCTATTTCGTCCTGCTTTATCAGGTCGAATGTCAGCTCGTAATCTCCTGCTTTGCCGCTTGTAAATCTTGTTGTGTTACGTTCAAGCACTGTTCGGAACATACTTTTTATACGCTGAAGATTCATATTGTCTGCACTCATAAGCGTAAGGTAAACATAATCGCCGCTTATATTTATAAGATTGTTTGTATTCACTGTAATTTGTTCAACAACAGTAGAAACGCTCTCATCTTTGTGCTGAAGTACCTGATGAATTGTTACTAAACAATCACAATCTCTGCACTGTTCAAGACACTTTGTAAATTCTTCAAGTTCTTCTTCTGTTTCAATTTCAAATACGTTTTGCATAAAATATTCCCTTTCTATTCGTTTTTAATCGGTATCAGTTCAATTGCTTCCGCATCTTTTGTAACACCGTATTTTGTACCATCGTCATTTTCAATAATGCCCTTATTGTTTATCATTATGCCGCCTGTTTCTTCGTTGAACTCAACACAAGCCCAATATCCTGAAGAAGTACGTTTAAGTGGAAAGAGTTGTTTGTTTTCCCCGTATTTCTTGCCAAAACTATCGGGAAAACATACTCCGTCATGTGTGTCTATGCTAAATTCCACTTCATAATTGTCGCTTTTTAAATCCTTGAACACCATTATGTCAAGCGAACCGTCTACTATTCGTGCGGTCATTAGAAACGGTATACCCTTATGTATGATTTTAACCATTCCCGACTCTTGATAAACCGCTCTGTAATTGTTTACGTTGTCATCAAGTACAACTATGAGCGGCAAGCTCCGTCTGTCAGGCATCTTTTTGGTAGGAAACACAAAAAGTGTGATTTTTTCATAATTCGGCTTTGTTATTCGTGCCGTTATTGTCGAGAACCACATTGTATCAATGTATTTTCTCAAATCTGTTTCTTCGTGGTTAGAATCACCTTCTATAGTGTTTTTGGTTATTTCAGACTCGCTTTTTTCGAGTTTAGTCTTTTTTGTCTTTTTAGCTTTATCGGCATACATCTCATCTACACAATGCCTTATTATCTCATCGTGATTAAAAAAGCTGTACGGTTCTGTCGATATTGCGTAATATATCTGATATTCGTCATTCGGCTTTTCAAGAATAGCTTTTAGACGGTCTATGTTTTCTTTTTTACAAAAAATATTTACCTTTTCACCGTACATAGTAAAAAACTGATAAGACTGTAGGCTCATTAAGAATGTCCTCATTACCATATCGCCGTGCAATCGGCTCTGCTCATTGGCTTTGCGCAAGTCTATGTTCATTGTAATAAGATACAGTTCCTCATCTGCTTCATCTAACCTTTCGCAGAAATCCAAAAACGCATTTCTGTTTGGAAAACCGTTATCATCGGTAAAAAAGTCTTTTTTTCTTATTTCAATTTTTTCGTTGCTCTGGTAATCGTCATATATTGTCTTCATCATCGGAATACCACTTCTTTTTTTCTTTCTTCATATCGTCATACGATACATTTTGCGGCGCAACTGACAATATCGTTTGTTCTATCTGCCATATTGTTCCTATCGAGGGTTCGAGACAATGAAATTTGTGTGCATTGTCTGGCTCAATCGTTATATTGTATTTTTCGGATAATTTTTTTATCTTACCCAAACACTTATAACGCCTTTTATATGTCGAGTCGCAAGAGGTTGAACTTACACATTGTATTTTTTCTTTTGCAAAATGCTTGAAAGCAATGCTCTTTACTATTTCTTTGATGTAGCTGTTTGCAATGTTTTTCTCTTCAAGCTTTTTTAATATTTTCGGTGATTCAAGTATTGCCATAATCGTTTCACTTGCAAGGTCTTCTGCGTCTTGTTTTGTACTGCCTTTTTTATCGCCGTAATAGTACCTTGCGTATTGATTAACTACCTTCGTCACTTCTTCCCAATCTATTTGTTCGTTCATTTTTTCCCTCTTCATTGCCGCTATGTTCTGCTATCTCTTTTAAGATTCTACCCGCTTCTTCAAGTGTTTCGCCAAGGCAAAAGTCTTCGTTATTGTCATAGTAAGGCTTGCCTCTTAGAAAAGCAGGAATGTTACGTTCTGCTATTTTCATTTGTGATGTCCCCTATATGTTTCCCTATATGTTGGATTATAACATATATCAAATGTAGCCATAGAGCCAATGTGTTTAATGGCTCGGCTACATTCGATACATTTTTGCACTTATTGATTGGTTTTTATTCTGTCACTGTTTCCGTGTCTTCTTCATCTGCCGCTGTGTACGACAGTCCTTTTGCCATATCGTTGGGGTTTGTTGACATCAGCTTGTACAGAACGTTTTCTGTAGGTAACTTGTAATCAAACGGTATCATTACAGTGCCGTTATATAACAATCCCTGTCCCGCAGGTCTGTCCTTAATGTAATCAATCAGCGTGTCACTGACAGCATATATCTGCTGTATCTGCTGTCTGCCGATAGGAGACTGGTTAAAGAACATAAAGAAGCCTGTGTTATTAAACATTGCCGTACCCTGTGAAGAACGTAACAAGTCGGCTACGTCCTGCGTGATACCTGTCATAATACCACCGTATTTACGAACACGCTTGTAGTACGCCATAATCGTATCAGCAGACGATTGTGTCTGGAAGAATAAATGGAACTCATCGAGGTATACCCATACTGCACGGTTCATCTTATACTTTTCATTGTATTCTCTGTTCTTTACGATTCTCGTCCAGATGTTTGACAGACAAACCTTCATAGCCATTTCTTTCATCTTTTCGGGAAGCGAAAGCAGATTGTAAACAAGCATTCTGTTGCCGACAGGTACATTCGTTTTCTTGGCAAAAACGTTATACTGTCCTACACAGTACGGCTCAATTGCTGTTGCTACCTTTACCGCTTCAGGTGTTCTCATATCAATAAGGCATTCGTAGAAATCTGCGAGTGTCGGACATATCTCTGTGTCTATATCTCTCTTGTCGCCATCTTCGTGTCTGCGTGTCATTGTATCAATGTAGGATTCATACATCTGCGTAGTAGCTTTGTGGATAGCGTTTACCTCAAAGCTGTTACACTCTCTGCCTCGTCCGAGAATTGATTCTACAAGACCTACCATATAGTCGCACTTTTCTGCGAGCGGCGTAGCCTTCGGGTCGTCCCATTCCATTGACATATCACAAGGATTGATTGTGTATTCAGATTTCAGTTCAAGGTCGATTACTGTACCGCCTAAAGCGTTCGCAATTACACGGTACTCGTTCTCAGGGTCAAGAACGATTACTTGGTCGTCAGAGGACAACATATTAACAATCATTTCACCCTTTGTTGCAAATGATTTACCTGAACCCGACTGTCCGACAATAATGCCGTTCGCAAGTTTACTGTACTTACGGGAATACATTATCATATTCTTGCTTATTGCGTTGATTCCGTATAAGTAACCGTTGCGGTCTTGCAGTTCCTGTATGTTAAACGGGAACAACGCTTGTACATTATCCGATGTGAGTAATCTGTCTACGATAATCTTACTGGTTGATGTCAGACAAGCTGTATTCAGACCCTGTACCTGCTGACCGATAAGATATGAAGGTGTTATGGTGTAATCTCCACATATTGCAGAGAACTGGTCGCTTGCTGTTTGCAGGTCTTTTTCGTTTTCTGCAAATATGGTAATAACTGAAGTAACAAGGAACAGCTTTTTTCCTTCCACTACTACATCGTGACGCAGGCGTTGTGTTTCTTCCCTCATTACAAGCAAGTCATCATTCATAAGTGAGGGGTCGTATCCACCTTTGTATGCGTTCTTCGATTCCTTGATTACATCTGCCTTAACTGATGTATTCATATTTTTAACCAGAGCGATAGACTTTTTACGGGGAACTGCTTTCATCTGAATTACAGTTACCATTTCTGTCGGCAGGTTGGTTGTTTTCGTAAGGAAAGAAGTATCAATTGACTGAGGGAAATCATTGTATGCGTATGACTTGCAGTATCTGTTTTCGTTCAGTACGATATTCTTTTTTGAACGCATAATGCACTGCGGGGCTACAAGGTCTTTAATGGAGTAACCCGCTTTTTCCATCGCAAGTTTATCAATGTCTACTCTGTCATTCTCTCCGTCCTTATTAGTGTGAGTTATAAAGCGGTCATATTCTTTTTCAAACGGAAGAACCTTATTGCCGTTAAGAATCTCTCTGAGAATTGATAAACGTTCAACCGCTTCAACGGGTACGACCCCGTTTTTATTTATTGCTTTTACCGCTTCCTGAAGTGTAGGTTCAACTGTATTAAATGTTGTTTCCGCATCGGAAAGACTCGCCTCAGTAGCTGTAAGCATTATGTACTTCTCTTTTGTTATATCGTTTCGTCCTTCGGTTATCTTTTCATCAATAATCGCATTGTACGCCTCACGATATTCGTCTATGCTGTCACCTTTTTCTTTGATGTGGTAAACCTGTGACATATCTGCCATTGTGTTCGCCTTGTTTATGATAATAACACTTATGGTTATGTTATCCATAAATCTGTTTACCAACTGCGTGTACTTCTTCAGTAATTCTTCCTGCACATCATCGGGTTCAGAAACAAAATTGCTGTCAATCAGATGATACAGTTTTGAATACTGATTTCTGTAAATTACAATACCGTTGTTTGTAATTCCGTCAATCTGTAATACGTCCTGCACGGTTCTTGCAAGACCTTTTACACTTTTCTTGGTCGTTTTCTTTTTTACTGACTCGCTTGCCGCTTCATCGGCAGAACTTTTTTTGTTAAATAAATTCATCTTGTTTGTTCCTTTCGCTTTTTATCTTTCCTGTTTTTCAATTGATTTGTCACTTGTTTCATCAACAACCGCTTCAGAATGTTTTGTGTAAATATAGGACGGTATGTTTAAGTTTTCGAGAACATTTCTTGCAATGTCATATTCGTCACTTTCAAACTGTTCCATATATATCTTCCTGCGTTTGCGGTCGATGTCTCGTAACAAACTTTCAATTGATAACAGATTGTTTACGGTTTGCTTCTGATTATCTGTCTTTATGAACAGATACATTTGGTTTGAACCCTCTGCCTGTTTCAATGCAACTTTTGATGATGCGTTTCTTAGCATAATGTCTACTTGCCGCTTTAAAGCAGGATTCTTGTTTATCATCGCCTGTTGTGGTAATTTGCGTTCGATATTGTCGTATAATTCAATTACGATAATTGCATTTTCATCAATAGGTGCGTGTAACATCTTGTCATCGAACACATTTACTTTTGCATATTCGGCAGGAACATATCTCTTTGCTTTAATCTGTTCAATTTCTTCCTGTGTAAATGTATAATGTACCTTTGACAAAATTTCTCTGAACATCTCGTTCTGGTGTTCCAAATCATCAATCTTATCCATAAGCGGTTTAAGACCAATATCTTTTTCTTTCAGACCTATTCTGTTCAGCGTTTCAAGCATTCTTTCAATGTCCTGCATCAATGATGTTTTTTGCGCCTCTGCTTCGGATATTTTCTTATTGAGTGTTTCAATTTTGAGTTCCATTACAGTCTTGTTACCATTCACGGTTGCTCCGTTCAGTATTTGACAATGATACCCTAAATCGTTTGCAACATACGCACTCAATCTTTGGTGCATACCCTTGAGATAAACACGATTGATTTTGTTACGACAAGACAATCTTTCAAATTCCTTATCGCCATTTTCTTCTTCCCATTCTTTTAATGCTTTTTTTACCCAACTTTTTTCTAAGTCAAGTCCTTTAGTGCCTTTTATAACTGGCACAAAATCTAAATGAATGTGGGGGGTCGTTTCGTCTTTATGCACAATTGCATTAATAACATTCTCTTTCCCAAAGTCTTCACAGTAAAAATCGTAGACCGAGCGAAAGAACGCTCGTTCGTCCTGTGCCTTAACATCTTTCGGCAGTGTGACTATTATTTCACCCATACAACAGTAATTACCTCTGTTCTGAGAATACACTTCACTGACACGCTTGTGTACGTCTTCTGCAACACCCTTTTTGAAATAATAGTTCAAGTGTGTTCTTTCGCTGTCTATTTCTTCATTTTCGTGTGTTACTCCATCGTCACCCGCTCTGTTGTTATGCAACAATAGTCTTCCTGCCGCATCTCTTTTGTATTTTGCAAATGCCGCCATTCACTTTCTCCTTTCTTCACTTTTTCATCTTCTTTATGGTTCATTTAACCACATTAGGCGGTTTCTCGCCGTTTGTTTCCTTTTTTTGTGTGATTTACCCTTGCTCGCCTTTCTCCGTCTTGCTGACATTTTTAAAGTTCGCATAACCAGTTACGCTTTCTTTTTTAAATGCTAACAATTTCACAATTTCTTTTAATAATGCCGTTTTGGAACTATCTTTCCATATTTTGTGAGTGATTTTTGTCTGTTTTCGCCGCTTTTTTCACATATTCGATAACTTCCTGTTCGCTTCCTTCTCTGAGAAGCCTGTTCAGTTCTATATCGCCTTTGTACCATTCTTCAAACTGCTGTTCAAAAATTGCTCTGTCTTTATCCGATAAGCCACGATTGAGTTCGCTTTTGTATTTTTCGTATATCGGAAGCACTATCGGGTGGTTGACATTGATACGGTAATTATAAGGATTGTGGTCGTTATAAATACTGTCAAATACGGTTAGTTTTTTCGGTGAATCTTTGTAATTAACCCAAGCCATATTATGTACCTCACTTCGGATTAGCAAACACAAATGTTGTGCCGTGTTTTTCTTTGTCTACTACAAGATATGCTACGAACTTTCTTCCGTTTTTCGACACGAAAGGTTTGTCTTTTGTTCTACCATTTGTAAGTAAATCTTCAAGGTCTGATTCTGTCATTTTCGCTTTACAGATTTCGTTATTGAAGCTGAACTTACAATCACAGTAAAAACCGTAACGTCCGTATTTCAATGTAGAACCACATATCGGACACTTGTGTTCTTTTTTAGGTTTATTTTCTTTTTCTTTTGGACTTGCTATTACCGCTTTGTTTTCCATAAGAACTCTGTTTGTTGTTTCTGTAACGTAAGCTATTATATTATTGAGATAATCGTCCTTACTCATCTCTCCGTCTGCAATAGCAGAAAGGTTATTTTCCATATCTGCGGTCTTCAACGGACTTATAAGAGCTTCATCATATTTTGCTATTACAGGAATGATTGATTTACCTAATTCTGTAGGTGCAATCTTTTGGCTTTTCGCAACGGTAATGAATCCTTTATCTTTTAGCTTTTCAATGATGCTTGCTCTTGTAGCTGATGTGCCGATGCCTGATGTTTTTATCTGTTCTCTCAGTTCTTCGTTTTCAATTAACTTGCCTGCCTTTTCCATTGCAAGTATCAGAGAACCTGTGGTATAAGCAACGGGTGGTTTGGTTTCCATCTCATTGACCGAGAACTGATTAACGCTTACGTTATCTCCTATATTCGGAACGTAGTTCTTTTCTGTCAGTTCTTCTTTATCTTCTTCCTGCTCTTCTCCGTCATTTTCGTTCTTCGCCTTGAACCCGTATTGCTTTACGATACGATAACGTTCAATGAAATGTTCGCCGTTACTGTGAACGTATAAAACGTAAACAGCATCGTAAATATAAGGCGGCAACATTATATCAGTAAAACGCTTCATTATTGCTTTGTATACAGCCTGTTCAAGACCCTGTAATTCGTCAGCGTTGCCTTCGAATGTCGGTATCAATGCGTAATGGTCTGTAACCTTTGAATCGTCAATATATCTTGCGGGTATATTGTAACCTTTTTCTCTAAGGTCACTTGCTACGGCGTTCGTTAAAAATCGGCTGTCAGTACGAGGATAAGTAGTATACTTTTTTTCGTAAAGCGACTGTGCGATTTTCAATGTATCTGCGGGCGAAATATGGAAACGTTTTGAGCAGAACGCTTGTAAATCAGCAAGGTTAAAAAGATAAGGTGCGTACTCTGTTTTAGGCTTTACTTTGAGATTTTCTACAGTAAGATTTCTGCTCTGATTAAATTCATTTGCAAGAGTGACTGCATCTTCTTTTTTTAAGAATCCCGTTTCATTATATAAGCGGTCGTCTTCAAAATATCTGCTTCGTTTGTCAACGTGCCATGTAGCAAAATTATCTGCTTTAATACCGTAGTAATTGGTTTTCTTAAAGTGGTCTATTTCATCTTGTCTGTTTACTATCATCGCAAGTGTCGGTGTCATAACTCTGCCAACATTAAGAACACTTCCATAACCGCCAGAAGTCAATGTAAAGCATTCGGTAAAATTCATACCGATAAGCCAGTCGGAAATTGCTCTCATATATCCGCTGTCTATCATATTCTGATATGACGAGTAAGGTTTTGCGTCTCTGATTCCGTTAATTATACTTTCAGCGGTATAAGAGTCAATCCATACTACTCTTTCGTCTATATTCGGCTTGCTTCTGAATATTTGATTTCTTATCAGAGCCTGAATGTATATTCCCTCACGTCCTGAGTCACCTGCGTAATAAATTCTTTCTATATCTGGTCTTGTATAAAGAGATTTAATTACTTTGAATTGTGCGCTTGTATTTTTAAGTGGTACATATTTAAACGGGTGCGGAATCATCGGCAGATTTGCCTTGTCCCATTTTTCCCATTTCTCGTTGTATTCCTTTGGTTCAGCTATTGCAATAAGATGTCCGACAGCCCATGTGATTATTACATCACAATTGATTACATTCGAGTGACCTTCTATATAACCGTCATTTTTACCGCCGTTGACTTGAAGAACTTTTTTATATTCCTGTGCCACAGACGGTTTTTCCGTTATGATAATTGTTTTTCCCATTATTCGTTCCCTTCATTTTCTTGTTACGTTTTATTCATCGTCTTCATCGCCGTAATCAAAGTCGTCATCTTCAATTTCTTTGATAAAGTTAATATACTTCTCTTTAAGTTCTTTCTTTTCCTCGTGTCTCTCTTTCGCAGACTTTTTCTTTTTTGTAAGAAGCTGTTCTGCTTTAGAAGGTTCTTCTTTTCGGGTTTTAAAATAGAGCCACAGATAAAATAAAAAAAGAAGAGCGAATATCACAGCAAATACCGACATTGTTGTATTGTAACCAAACGCAAGAATGGTACATACGACTGTCAGTATCGCATAGATAATCGCTCTGAGCAGATTTCTCTTATATTTATAAAACATTATTAAATTACCCCTTTTCTCTATCCTTGCTTCACAGCAAGATTACGTCTTTATATGTTCCCTTTTGACGGGTCAAAGAACTATTTGTACAGACCTTTTCCCATAGCCGTAGCATACTTTAAGTTCTTTGCTTTTTATCAGCATTTCCCGTTGCCGATAATATCCAAACAATTCTACGTTAAACGTGTAAGCACCTATCTTTTCCCTCTGTAGGTAGCCTATCTTAACGTATGTTGTTATAGCGTGATTGACTCGTGTTAGCGAGACATCATTTTTCTTTGCTATTTGTTCCTTTGCCGCTTTATTCACTATCAGATAATTTTTTCCCGTTTTCTTATCTTCAATCGCTATAAGAAACAAATCATTTAATATCTTTGTTAAACCTTTTGGAACGCCATAAAAATATCCCAAATGTTCAAGATATTTTAAAAACGCATTTATAAAAACTCTCACTCCTTTGATTGTAGTTTTTTACTACAACAGTATTGTAACATTTTATAGCACTATTGTCAACCGTTTCTTATTATTTTTTTGTAATGTGGGTTAATGAACTATACATATAACAGAAAGGAAGGTGCTTATTATGAATTTTGAAATAAGCTTTGAAAAGAAACTTTCACTTGCATCAGAAAGCAAAGATGAAGATACATTGTTTGTATTGGCAAATGACGGCGATTGCAGAATCAGGGAAACGGTAGCAGGAAACACCGCAACAAACGCATCTGTTCTTGATAAACTTTCAAAAGATATATTCTGGCGTGTTCGTGCAAAGGTCGCTTCTAACAGAAACACTGACGTAAAAACGCTGAGATGGTTAGGAAAAGACGAAAGCTCTCTTGTAAGAGAATGTGTAAGTAGAAATCCTCACATTGATGCAAATACAATGAACACCCTTGCAAAAGACGAAATCTATTACGTCAGAGAGCAAGTTTGTAAAAATCCTAAAGTCAGCGATAAAATTCTTTTCTTTTTATCAAAAGATGAAAATAATTTCGTTAAAGAAGCGGCAAACAGTGTTATAAGAAAAAAAGAAAATAAAAAAATCGAACAATCCGAAATTAATTTTTAGTTATGTGGTTTAATGACCCATAAATATTTCAGAAGCAATTTGACTCACACAAAAGGAGAAAACTATGAGTTTTTTTAATCCAGACATTTACAATGAAAAAAACCTTGAAAAAGATGACGCACAATCCATTTCAGACATTCGATATGTTCTGCGATGCCTTGATAATGATGACATCATTGACGATTATTGCAGTCAGCGAAGTATGGGAAAGCTTGAAACCGAACTTATGAAAGAAAGGTTAAAGTCTTACACCGAATTTCTTAAAGAGCATCTTGAAGAAAACATAACAGAACTCATTGTAACGATGATTGAAGGTTACGATGAAGAAACGTTTGAAAAGAACATACGCCGCAATTACGAAGGCAAAGAAATTAAAGAGGGCGACTAATATGAAAAAACATATAATCTGGAGCAGTACAATCAACTTTGAAGATTGGGAAGATGATTTAAAAGAAAAATATCCTAACCTCAGTGAAGATAAACTGTACGATATAGCGGTAGAAACCAATGACGAATATCTCAATGGCGAAAGGGTTAATTTAAACATAAAATGCGAAGAAAGCATTTTGTTAGTAGGAGACATAGGTAGTTGGAACGGCAGAAGCACGGGCTACCGTGTAATCGAAAGCGGTAATATCGCTGATTGCTTGGAATCACAGTTAAGATGTGAATCTTACTTAGATATTTACCTTGATGAACGTGGCGATTTAAGAGCTGACGAAACGCATCATGACGGCACGAACCATTATCTATTCAGGTCTTTTAAGCCTTCTGCTACTCAACAGCAGATAGAAAATCTGAAAGAAAAAATTTATTGCGGTAATGCCACAAGAGCGGATATTGTAAGACTCACTGACCGTTTAGGCGATAAAATAGCCGCTGTTTACGGTTGGGATATACCTAAGCAGAAAACAAGAACTCCCCAAAAAGAAAGATAAGTGCTATGTGGTTTAACGAACCATATATCTTATATATTGAAGTCAAAGCGTTATCCAAACGCATTTCTTCACAAAATTTAAAGTTCAGGAAGGATACATTAACATGGCAAAAAAGACACAAGAGCTTATCGAAGCTGAAGAAACTCGCTTATCGGAGTTAAAGAAGAAACTACAAGAGGCAAAAAAAGAAGTACAGAACTGTGAAAAGAAAATTGCTTCTTTAAGAAAACAAGCACAGAGCGAAAAGCTTGAACTTCTCGCACAGCTTGCAAGCAAGAAGGATATTTCGGTTGAAATACTTCTGAAGGCTATCGAAAACGAAGACATTGTTTCACTCATTGCAGAAACAAAGGCAGATGAAAGTTCTGCTCAGTCGTCATCAAATGAGGAATCATTAGCTACGGTGTCAGCAGATGTTGAGGCTGTTACAGATGACGATGATGACGAAGATATTGAAGAAACCAAAGAAAAGCAGGATTCTGCTTGGTAATTAACTAAGAGTACGACAAGTGTGACATACTTTTCTCCTATTTCTTTTGAATTGGCAGGACTACCACAAGCAGTTCTGCCTTTTCAAAGGAAAATATTTAATCACTTCCGTTCCACTGGGAAGGAAGTACAATGAAAGGAAAAAACGATGGACAAAGAAATACGTTTTGTAGACACTCATTATAAAACATTATTTAATGTTCCCGATGGTGGAAGCGTTGCGATAACAGATTGCACAGGTAAAGAAACAACGTATAAATGCAAATATTTAGATGATTACCACCTTGAAATAAGCGGTAATTGTTGGCATATTATGCAGTTGGCTGAGTTCCTTGAACGTAACGGCGCAACTTGCCGTGCAATAGACGATGTTACAAAAGGAAAAAATTTAACGTATGAACGGTAATTGTCACTTTATTTTTGGTGCGACTGTAAGCACTATGGTGGCGATAAATCTTGAAAAGCTAAGTGTAGTATTACCAAACATAACTTGTTCACCTGAAACCACTTCCCTTCTGATTTTAGGCGGTATTCTTGGTGGCGTAATGCCTGATATGGATAATCCTAAAAGTTACATAGGAAGACTATCAAGACCAATAAGCACTTATATTGGTAAGTTAGGCGGTTTGTTCGGAAAAAAAGGAAAATATCATCGTGGAATCCTTCACGACCCCTTTATTTATATATGCGGTCTTGCACTTTCATATATATATTTCCCTTATCTGATAGGATTGTTTATCGGGGGTATTTCGCATATATATCTTGATTTATTTAACCCTGTAGGTGTGCCTGTAATGTTCGGTATAAAACGTTTGCGATTAGGTGAAATTCTTTCAGGAAGTAAAGAAGCAATACGTTTTACTTGGCTTAACATTATCTTATGCCTGCTTATAGGCGTATCAATTAAAATAGGGCTTATGTTGGCATAACGCCAAAAAAAATAAAAGGAGTATTTTAATATGAGCATTGAAAACTTAACAATTTCGGAACTTCTTACAAAGTACGAAGAGGACAAGCAGATACTTGAAACAATTGATGATTTCAACAATCCCACCGAAGAACAGGCTCTTGCGATGACTGATATTTCTGACGCTCGCAAATTCTTTACTCAGACTCAGGAATCCATTGATTATATTGCCGCTTGTGCTGTGCTTAATCAAGACGGCTCGGTTGATAGCCTTATGAACAAAAACAGCTATCTGTCTACCCTGTTAGACGTGACCGATGTAAATAATAAGGATTTTCTTGACAAGGTGTACAGTGAAAGCACCAATAAGAAAACTGTAGAAGACAAACAGAGAGTTGAAGAATCTATTAATACGGTTATTTGCGGCAATCCGATGCTTACACAGGAATTTCTTTCAATGGCAGACCAGATGCCTGAAACAACCGTAGAAGACACTATGCGTGTCAACGGAACAATTCATAATATGCTTGAAGCCGAAAAAATAAGCGGCAAAACTACGGACATTTTTGATTTTGTTCGTGAACAGCTTAAAAATGAACAAAGCAAGAACAAGCCTTTACAGATTGTTGAAAGCAATGACGGATATGTTATGGCAGTAAGTATTCCTGCTGAAGAAATAGCGGCAAATCTTGATTTATCACAAGAATTTGCGTCCAAAGTAAAAAACGGCAATGAAGTTGTACATAACGAAGCACCCCGACACACCACTTCAGACCCTTCGAGAGTAGGCGGCAATGTTCAGCTTGAAGAATTTGATGACTTAGGAACTATCGAAAGAGATAGCGGTTTACAGACTGAGGAAGAAAAAGAAGATGATGAACAGCAAAGCAAATCCAATCGTAATAATTACCGTGATATGTAAAGACTGTTTCGGATAAAAAGGAAGTGATTTTATGTATGTAGTTACAATGGGTAAGTATTTCTCTGAACACTCATCATGGGAAAAAGCCTACGAAGAAGCCAAGAAAGCACAATCAATACACTTTGAACCGTGCCGTATATCTTTGAAACGGTCAAACACAGTCTTATGGGATTCTTCTGATTGTGCCGTTTTAAACACCTACGAAAGTTTCAGCCGTGAAGAATGGGATTCGTTCGAAAGATGCGTTGCTAAAAAGGAAAACAAACCTTCTGTTTATTTTGATATAGACGGAACTTTAGGATATTGGTATCAGAATGCAAGAGGTTTTGTATATCCCGATGAAGTCCTTGACCCTAATAAACATTACTTCCGTACAATCGAGCCTCACCCTTTTATGATAGATGTAGCGAGAACGCTTCACGAAAAAGGTTATGATGTTTGCGTAATCAGTGCCGCAGACCGCTATACAATTAAGGATAAATGGGAATGGTTAAGCGAACACTGCTCTTTCATACCCCCTGAAAACATATTCTTTTGTCCTTTGGGAGCAGATAAAAACAACTTTGTGAAAGGTAATGCTGAGTATTCTATACTGATAGATGACTATAAAGAAAATCTGAAGCAATGGAAAGGCATACCTGTTAAAGCAATCAATACAATAAATTCTCCTGATGCAAATATGACAAATATTATGGGGAAAAGCGGAGATGCAATTTTTGAACAATTCGGCGCAGAGAATTTTCTTTATAAGGATTTACTTGAAAAGTCGGTATCTGATATTACTTCATTGCTTAACTCAATACAGAAAGAAATTGGTGGCAAGTCTAAGCAGAAAAACGATATACCAAGATAATCTGATTCAAGAAAGGAAACTAATATGACAACAAAAGAATCGAAGAACCTCTCTTATGAGGAAAAGCATAATTTAGCAATGGACGAAAGAACACCCGCAGAATTACTTGCCGTTCTTGCAAAGGATATAGACCTTCATATACGTGAAGCAGTAGCAAAAAACGAAAATACACCTGCTGACATACTCGCTATGCTTACACGAGAAAATGACAAGTATATTCGTGCGGCTGTTGCAAGGAACGAAAACACTCCTGCTGACATACTCGCTATGCTTGCACAGGAAAAAGACGAGTATATTCGTGCGGCTGTTGCATCTAATCCGAATGTAAGTAACGAAAGACTTGCAATATTTGCGAAAGATGAAAATTGGTGGGTTCGTATGGGTGTAGCAGGAAATAGAAACACGTCTGCTGAAACACTTGCAATGCTTGCAAATGATGAAAATTATGAGGTTCGTCATGTGGTTGCGGGCAACAAAAATGCACCAATTGAAACACTTGTTATGTTCTCAAAAGACAATAACGGAAGTATTCGTGAGGCTGTTGCTTCAAATAGCAATACACCGCTCGAAATATTATTTCAGCTTGCTAATGATAAAGATACCTTTGTTCGATGGGCTGTTGTAAGGAACGAAAAAGCTCCTGCTGAAATACTGGCTAAACTTGCTGAAGACGAAGAAGCTGATATTCGTTATACGATTACAACAAACCCAAATACGTCTTATAACACACTTATAATGCTTTCAAAAGATGCAGACGAGCAGGTAAGCAAAAGGGCTGAAGAAATCCTCAAAGAACGTTTATCAAAAAATAAAAGCCATATAGAAAAATAACATCATCAGCACTTCCGCTCCACTGGAACGGAAGTGCTTTTTTGTAATGCGGCTTATTGATACATAATTCAAATGTAAAAAACAATTTGCTTTCAGAAAGGATAAACAATATGAACATAACAATGAATTTAAGCAAATTATCTTATGAAACAAAAAAAGCATTGGCTAAAGACGAACAAACCTCTCCTGAACTTCTTGCGGCTCTTGCAACCGATAAAGACCCACGGATTCGTAAAATAGTAGCAAGGAATGAAAACACACCTGTAGAAGTTCTTGATTTTTTGGCAAAAGACAAAGACTGGTGGGTTCGTATGGGCGTAGCAGGAAACAGAAACACATCTGTTGAAGTGCTTTCAATGTTTGAACAAGATGAAGATGACTATATTCGTTATGAGGTTGCAACTAATATAAAAACGCCGTCTACAATATTATCGGCACTTGCAAAAGATGAAAATGTATATGTTCGTGAGGTTGTTGCTTCTAATCCAAACACAATAACTGAAATACTTGAATTTCTTGCTGATGATGAAGATTATGAGGTTCGTGAGGCGGTCGCAGAAAATGAGCATACACCTATTGCTTTGCTTATAAAACTTGCTGAGGACATAAGTTCAGATGTTCGTGCGGCTGTAGTGCGAAATAAGAATACACCGTCTGACACACTTGTTCAACTTACACAAGACGAAAGGTTTTATGTAAGCATCACAGCAAGGAAAGCTCTTGAAGGACGCAAAGCAAACGCCAAATGTAATATAGAAAAATAACATCATTGCCACTTCCGCTCCAATGGAACGGAAGTGCTTTTCGTAATGTGGCTTATTGATACATAAATCAAATGTAAACACAAATTCGTTTTAGAAAGGACGAAACAATATGAACATTACAATGGATATAAGCAAATTACCTTATGAAGCCAAAGTAGCTTTGGTAAATGACGTACAAGCCTCTCCTGAATTTCTTGCGGCACTTGCAACCGATAAAGACAGACGGATTCGTATATTGGTTGCATGGCATAGCGGTACACCTTCAGAAGTGTTAGACACACTTGTGAACGATTGTGATTCGGTAGTCCGTAGAGCTGTTGCGGAGAACGGAAATACTTTTGCAAAGACTTTAGCAAAGTTGGCAAACGATATAGACGAAGATGTTCGTATGGCTGTTGGCGAAAATAAAAACACAAAAGAAGAAACTCTTGCTATGCTTGCAAAAGATAAAAAAGAGTGGGTACGTGAAGCCGTTGCTTCTAATCCAAACGCATTACCTGAAACACTTGAATTACTTACGGAAGATACAGCCAAATTTGTGCGTGGAGCAGTTGCACGGAACAAGAATGCGCCTGAAAAAGTTTTCTTAAAACTCGCAAAAGATGAAAACTCTATTAATCGTCATTACGTTGCTTCCAATCCTAATGTTCCTGCTGAAATACTCGCATTTCTTGCAAAAGATGATGAATGGCGTGTTCGGTATGCTGTTGCAAGAAATGAGAATACGCCAAAAGAAGCACTTACTGTACTTGCACAGGACGAGGAAGAGTGTGTTCGTAGTGAGGTTGCCGCAAACGAAAATACATCTATTGATGTGCTTGCTATGCTTGCCAGTGATAAAGAAGTGTGGATTCGTTTTGCCGTTGCAGGAAACCCTAATACTCCTCTCAATGCACTTGAAACACTTGCTGATGATGAAAATTTGCGAGTATCTGAAAAGGCTGAAAACGTTCTTAAAGAACGTTTAATAAAAGGCAAATGTGGTATAGAAAAATAACCACAAACAAAACTCTTTTAAGGAAGGTTAAAGTTGTAATGAAAAAAACAAAACTTGAAGCAATAAAATCAATGGATTTAGACAAGCGTTTGTTTTTAGCCAATCAAACAGCAGATGAAGAGACATTATGTATATTAGCGACTGACACCAGAGAAGAAGTTCGTCAATTTGTTGCTTTAAATGAAAATACACCCACAAAAGCTTTGTCTGACCTTGCTCGTGATAAAAGCTGGCGTGTTCGTAGTGCTGTTGGCATAAATAAAAATACAAAAGCAGAAACTCTTGCTATGCTTGCCTGTGATAAAGAAGCGTGGATTCGTTGGACTGTTGCAAGAAATGAGAATACACCAAAAGAAGCACTTGCTGTACTTGCAAACGATATAGACTGGCAGGTTCGCAAAGCTGTTGTAAGCAATAAGAATGCGCCTGAAGAAGTTCTCTCAAACTTTGCAAAAGACGATGATACCAGTGTTCGTGAATCAGTTGTACATAATCAAAACATTTCTTCACATACTCTTGCAATACTCTCAAACGATAAAGACGCTAATATTCGTTATAATGTTGCAAGCCATCAAAAAACATCACTTGAAACGCTTGCAAAACTTGCTTTAGATAGTAGCTATAGTGTTCGGTATGCCGTAGCACGGAATAAAAACACACCATTTGAAACGCTCACAGCACTTACACAAGACGAATCTCCCTATGTCAGAGAAGCGGCAACGCAAGCACTCTCCGAGCGCAAAGTGAAGAATAAATGTGATATGGTGAAATAAGCAAAAAACACTTCTGCTCCACTGGAACGGAAGTGTTTTTTTGCTATGTGGCTTAATGAACCATAAATCAATTGTAAACACAAATTCGTTGCAGAAAGGACGAAACAATATGAATAAAGAAAACATTTTATCAAAGATAAGTAAAATGTCTGAAGAAGAGCTTATAGACTTGGCTTGTAACACTTCTGATGTTGAGATACTTAAAATATTGACTGAAAATGAAAATTATGAGGTTCGTACAGCAGTTGCCACAAACGGAAATACATCTGCTGACGTGCTTGCTATGCTTGCAAAAGATGAATATATTGTTGTTCGTTGTGCGGTTGCTGAAAACAGAAGTACGCCTGCTGATGTGCTTGCTGTACTTGCAAAAGACGAGGTTTATGAGGTTCGTAAAGCAGTTGCCACAAACAGAAATACATCTGCCGATGTGCTTGCTATGCTTGCCAGAAATAAAGAATGGTGGGTTCGTATGAGTGTAGCAAGAAATGAGAATACACCAAAAGAAGCACTTGCTGTACTTGCACAGGACGAGGACGGGCGTGTTCGTAGTGCCGTTGCAGGAAACATCAACACTCCCATTGAACTACTCTCTGTGCTTGCACAGGACAAACATTGGTTGGTTCGTCAAACTGTTGCCAAAAATGAGAATACACCAAAAGAAACACTTGCTGTACTTGCAGATGATTGCGATTTGGGTGTTCGTCAAAATGTTGCAGGAAATAAGAATATGCCAAAAGAAGCACTTGTAAAACTTGCAGGTGATAGAGATTATGGTGTTCGCAAAGCAGTTGTAAACAACCCGAATACTTCTTATAATACGCTTCTTATGCTTTCAAAGGTCAAGGCGGTAGAAATAAGAGAAAAAGCAAAAGAAGTTCTTAAAGAACGTGCATTAAAAGCCAACACCAATAAAGAAAGATAACCCGACAATCGTTCTGGCAAAACTGTTCCTAATGTGGTTGAATGAACCATTACTTTTATAAGAGCGCACATAGCGTATAAAACAAAATTTAACCGTCTTGCAAATTTTACAAGGCAGTTATAAGAAGAAAGGAAAAAAATATGAGTATTACAATTCCGATGCAAATGTCTTTATGTAATGTGAGTTACGATGTGACTTCTTATGATATTCAAGAAGGAATCACACATCTCAACGATTTCGCATTTAGCCATTGCCGAAAGCTACAAAACGTACAAATTCCTCAAACACTTTCAGAGGTTGGCGTTTACTGCTTCAGTAATTGCACTCAGTTAGAGGAAATAGATTTATCAAAATCTCAAATCACAAAGATACCGAACTACGCTTTCGAAAACTGCCTGTCTCTTAAAAAGGTTATACTTCCCTTTTCTATAAAGGAAATAGGAGAAAACGCCTTTTATAACTGTGAAAAACTTGAAAAAGTGGTGCTTACAGCTCCTGACCTCAAAAAAATCGGTAATAAAGCATTCTATTGCTGTGAAAAATTGAAGGATATAAACCTTGATTTCACTTCCATTGAAAAAATTGGTGACGAAGCATTCTATTATTGTGCAAAATTAAAAGAACTCGTACTCCCCGACACAGTTACTTCCATCGGTAAACAATGCTTTATGTATTGTGAAGGTTTACAGAAAGCAGATATTTCAAATACTGCAATTGAAAAAATAAGAGAAAGCACATTTGAAGAATGTCGTTCATTAAAGAAAATTGTTCTTCCCTCTTCTGTTAAAGAAATTGATGCGAATGCTTTTAGTTACTGTTCCACCTTAACTGATTGTAAATACAGCAGAGATGCAAAAACAGCCGATAACATTTTTGAAGGCTGTAGAGAATACAACTCAAAAGCAAATCAAAAGCGTTTAGCGGCTGAAAGAATGGCTACGGAAAGGTAAAAAATATGGAATCTTTATATAACTTTCAATGGGATATTCCTGCTGAAGCGGAATCGTCATTTAAAACTATTTCGTATTCGTTACACGGAGAAACAAGTAAATACGTTATAGAAAACGCCGTAGAGTTTCTTACAGACAAATTTGGCTTTTTTCGCAAAGGCTTGCAGGAACATAGTTCAAATGATATGGTTCTCTCGTCAAAAACAGAAACACTTAATATTGCAAAAAACAAATTGTTTGGCGTGATAAATGCAAAAACTGCGGCATATCTTTCTGAATTTTTAAAATATAATAACGAGGGTTGCCTTGTTCAAAAACAGGAAGCAAAATGTTACGACTTGGATTTGATGGGATTAAACAAAATCGTTGAAAATAACTTACCCGACATACTTAATACATATATTCCTTCAGCCAACTTCTCTGCTCTGCATTTTGCCAACGAGTTCGTAAAACATAATCAGATACCTTTCTTTAAGGAAGCGTTTGATATTGCAAGAAATGGCGATGATTTTTTTGCAACAGATAACACACAGTGCAAAAAGATTATACCGATAATAGCGGCGACTGCTAATTTTGCTGATAAAATCGGCTATTTCACAAAAACGAATCTACAACAAAGAGGATTGTTAAAGCGAGTAAATCTGGAAGACATTGATACGTCAAAACCTTTTTTGATTAATTTTTACGGCGGCGCAGGCATCGGTAAAAGCACTACAGCAATGCTCATAACTGCCGAATTAAAAAAGATGGGTTTAAACGCTGACTACATAAACGAAACAGCAAAACTTCATATTTATAACGGCGAATCCTACTTGCTTGATGGTTCTATAGAAAATCAAATCAGTCTGTTTAAAGAACAAAAAGAAAAAATAGATATGATGTATAAAAGTGTACATTTATCTGTAACCGACAGTCCCTTGCTCATGTACGGTGTCTATGCTAAAAAAGGTGATAGCCAGTCCTTGCATGAATTTAAAGAAGCGATAAGCGATATGTACTATGATTACAACAACATCAACATATTATTGGTTTGTGACCTTTCGATACCATACGAAAAAGAAGGTCGGGTTCACTCACTCGAAGAAAGCACACAGATTGATAAAGAAGTTGAAAACACATTGGTAGACAACCGTGTACCGTTCGTTGTTCGTGAAAGAAACGATATTGACGGCATTTGTGATTATATCATAAAACAAATTCAAAAAGCACCAATATTAGCACATCACGTCTATGAACGTCCTTCTGAGCAAGAGGAAGAGAAAAAACTGACAAAACCTATTAAACCTAAATTTATAGAGAGGTAATAAAATGTTAAACGAAAAAGATATTACTATCATATCTGTATGTGATGAATTAAGTAAGCACAAAGAAACCTCGCATCTGGTTGAAAAAGTTGCAGACGACTTGTTTAAGCCTGCCGAAAATGTTACAACGGAAAAGCTTTATGCCGAATACAATAACATTCTCAGTTACATCGAGTACAAAAAAGAATGGTTGGATAGCCACTGCTCTGAACTTGATATGGCAAATGCCGAAGCTCTTTATGAAAATTCAGAAGAAACCGCTGATATGACTTTTGAAGAGTACATAGAAGAATACGGAATAAACGGTATGATATATTCAAGTTATGAAGAGTTCTGCGATGAAGAAATAGACTATTATCGTGAGCCTTCAATTTATGGCTATTCTGTAATTATTCAATCAAAAGCCTTTAACGATAACGGCTATGATGTTGCAGAGGAATATTATTCTGCATTAGGAAATTCACCGTTGTATCACGATGAATTAACTTTTAATGTAACCTATCTCGAAGACAGAAGCGGCGATGATATAGATGCAATACAAATAGATTTTGCAAGTCCGTTATATGACATAATGTTCTCTCAGTATGACAAAAACAGAGAAACTGAGCAAATAGTAAAACCTATCATAGATGCTTTAAACAAAAGCAAATACCCTCTTTCCAAAGACAACTATGACATTGTTACTGTTTGTGCTACAGTTGACTTCAATAATACGCATTCTTTCGCAGACGCAATTGAGCAATATCTTTATGAAAGAGGCGAATATGATTATAAGGGTAATGATGTCTTACCGTTTGTTGACAATAACAAAGACAGATATACTACTACTCAGCTTATAAACGCACTTTTGCAAAAGAAAGATTATTCTTCTTTGATAAATTACTTTGATGCTGAAGTTTGTACCGCTCCATACTTCAACGATTGTTTGGGAGATGTGGTAAGCGCACAACATTATTTGAATGCGCTCCAATGTGTTGAAAAGACTTATTTAGAGCGTAATCAGCCTGAGCAAGAAGAAACAGCGGAATATGATTCATACTTTGAAGTCTATCAGATGAAAGGTAGAGGCAGCCGCTTTTTTGATTTTTCGCACCAAACAGCGGAATCATTAAAATCAAGTGCTTTTAATTGTGTATACAAAGAACCTATAGATTCTCAGCAAGAAATAAACAACGATTTCTTAGAAAACTTGTATTCACGCTTTAATTCAGGCAATCTGCCGAGCAATTTTAAAGGACATAGCTTATCTTTATCAGATGTTATTCTCGTACATAAAAGCGATGACTCTGAAAAAGCGTTCTTTGTAGACAGCTTTAGCTTTAAAGATATATCCGACCTGTTCTTAGAGAATCATGAACAGGGTAAAGAACATAAAGCAAAACAGCAATGCAAGCACAGTATAGACACATTACAGCTATAATTCAGTCACTTCCGTTCCAATGGAGCGGAAGTGCTTTTTTTGTAATGTGGCTTAATGATACATAAATCAATTGTAAACACAAATTCTTTTCAGAAAGGAACTTTATTATGAAAGACAATAAGAACTTTATCACTACTGGCAGATGTGACGAAGAAATAATGTTAGATATTCTTAACAATCTCCAGTTTTCTCTTGAACCGTGTGAAAATGAGAAGTATCGGTTATATGACAACGAGATTAGTGACTATGCACGGTCATACGATGATGAAATATTTGAAGATTCTTCTGCGGATTCCGTAATAGAGGCATTGGATACATATATCAATGACAGTTATGTGGAAGACTTACAAGAAGAAGCTCATTCTTACGGCATTTCTAACGTTTCATATAACACATCAATAGGTCAATGGAATGACTATATTGAGAGCCTAAACAAATTTATTGAAGAACATCGTACAGAGCTTGAAGAAGTTGCATTCATCAGTGATTATGAACGTGTATGCAATGTTCAGCTTTCAAACGTTGTCAGTCTTCAAAACGCAAAAGATATAGCAAAAGAAATAGGCGTATTAAACGAATTTCAAGATAATTTTGATAGCTTCAAAAACAGCTATAGATTTTTGAGTGAAGCAATATTACAATCACTGAATAAAGCGTTCCTATCTAACGATATAACAAAAAATTATTCTGTATCTTATGATACAGAAAGCGGCGTTGGCAGTTTTCATTTCAAGAACAGTGCTGTAAACTATGAAATGAAATACAGTAGAGGTTTATTGAGTTATGGTGCATTAAACGCATTGACAAATTCCCTTATGAAACACGCAATGAAGAATTTTGACAATCTGCTTGACAAAGACCAACTCAATTGTATAAGAGATGTAATAAAAACTACTTTGGTTTTTAAATTAAAAAATACTTCTATGTTGGATATACAAAAAATAGCTTCAAATTGTTCGTTGTCTCAGGTTTCAAATGAGGTCATTGTGCCATACATGAAAGTAATACAAAACTATATTGATAAGGACAAACTTCAAGACCTCACCTATAACTATGATTTTTCAAGCGGTAATCTTGAAATTGTAGGAGATACTAAACATATTTCAAAGCCATTTATTGGTTCACACGAACTTGACATAAGCGAAGAAAAAGATGCAGAAGCACTTCTCCACTACTATACATACGCAAACCGTTATACGCAAAACAACGGCAAACGTATTAAAAGTCGAACGGAGCGTGAATAATATGATATATATTTATGAAGTCAGCGGCATAGACAAACTACTTGCCAGTCGTTATGAAAAACAATTTTCGTCAGTACAGAAAGCGTTTGATTATGTAAAAAAATTCTGTGCTGATGAGCAACAATTCCCAGATGTATCAGTTGAAGAAGTGCGCTATACAAGTGAAGATAATTTCAAAAAGCACTTCTCTCTTGATAGTTCTTATATTTGGGGCAGATATATGAACTACGAATCTGATATGGCTTTAATCGCAAGCACTATTGAAAAATACGGTTCATGGCAAGAAGCACAAAAAGCAATAAGAAAAAAATCGCAAATCGAAAGGTGAAGATATAGATGATATACCGATACGAAGTGGGTTATTATCCAGATGCACAAAACTTTAAAATTGATGTTTATTCAGATGTTGCAAAAGCGGCAAATGCAATTCTTAACTCAATCAAAGAAACAAAAAATAAGTATTTTTTATATGAAGTTCAGTATGAGGATAAAGAACATTTAGCAAAAAGCGAACCAAAAATCACTTATCCGATATGGAACAGTTCATTTCAGCGGTGGCACGACTTATTGATTCTTACTGGTAAAAGCACAGAAAACGGAAGTGTCAAAATGTATGAAGGAAAACTTACTTCTATGAAAGAATACGCCGCCATTGCAAACAGCCGCCGCCAAACAAAGAAAAGGGAAACTCAGGAAAGGTAAAGAGGTAACAATATGGAAAACAAAAAGAATTTCGTAATAAGCGAAAGAATCATAGATTTACTTGAAAAAAACGATATTCAAATTTTATGCGGTATCAGCGACTCCTACGAAAATGAGTACGAAATTGACCTACAGTTCTATTCAGATGCAGGAGAAGACTTCAATTTTTCATTGTACGATATTACCGATGATGCTTCTTTTATCAGAGAATTTGAAAACTATGCAGACTTTTTTGATGCTGATGAACACGCTTCTTTGTACATCGAAAATCGTGGTACTAACGGTATACCCAATGATATTAAAACGCTCATAGAAGACGCTGAAAGTATAAAAGAAAAGTTACAAAACGTAGCTGATGAGCTTAATGGAGTTGAAAATGAAAGGGGCTTAACTGTCGATGTAACTCTTGATAAAGAAGATTTGGACATTCTTGTTTCAAACGGTCTAATAACGAATAGAACTGATAAAGAGCAAGTGTCAAACGCTTTGCTTAACGCAATAAGGACAGATGTTTATAAGCAAATAAATGAAGTAAAGCAAATCATAAAAGATACGATAGAAGACATCACAGACGAAAACAACATATACATATTCGATGACCTTCTTCCAATTGATGAAGACACGGTTTTAAAGGCTTTCAATGAATATACAAATCACCGTGATTATTATGATTCTTTTGAAAACTGCTTACAAATTATCGCAGACGAAGAATACGAGTTAGCAGAACGTTCACTCGATGGATTTAGAGAAATAATTGAAAGCTATATACCTGAGCGTTTACAAAACGCTTACAAGACGCTTATATCACGATATGATGGTCGCTGTGACATTTTATATGATGAACTGGGGCTTAATAACATTTATTACCGTGTTGAAAATTGTCTGCCTGATAACTGCCATATCAATCTTATGTTCGGCACTCCTAAAGAACGCAATTTTGATATGGGAGCAATAGCTGATGCGTTCGTCAATATGAGCAATGACCCTGACAGCTATGATAATGCTCTTACGGCTCTTATACAACAGCAAGGACACACGGTAGAAGAAGTTCAGAAAGCGTACTCATACCGTATTAAGTCTGGTAACACCTTTGTTGACTCCGTTGTTGATGAACTAAACTATTGCTTATCAACGTCTATGTTTGAACTTACTGCTCTTGTATCTGCAAGCGGAAAGGATTTATTCAATCTTTTAGAAAGCGTTGCTGACGGCAAAGGCTTTATATCACTTCCAAAGCAAACAGAAATAGGTTTGTATAACGAATGGAACGGTGGCGGTGCTATGCTTGAAATCACACTTGAAAAAGATGCGGTATTGCCTGTGTCATACATAAGGAACTTGCAGATAGAAGGACACACAAAAGAAAATAACGGCTATACCGTAGACCAAGTATATGGTTTAGTGGGTTCAGTCTGGGAAAAATCATCACCTTCTTTACTTGAAACATACGATATGCCAAAATCAAAGGAAACATTTGAAACTATGCGTAACACAGCACAGAGCATAGAATACAATCCTTATTATTTTTTGGAAACAGGAAATTTCTTTGATGATAAAGATAAGATGAGTGATTATCAAAAGCTGACTAAAAAAGATTTTCTGAAAAAGTATGACGATGAAACAGAACATTCTTACCTTAATACAGCCTTCATCGTGAAAATGAAATCTTCAGAAAAAAGCAAATCGCATAGCGAATTTAATCGTGAGTAACAACGGCACTTCCCGTCCAGTGGGCGGGAAGTTGTTTTTGTAATGTGGCTTAATAGTACATAAATCAATTGTAAACACAAATTCATTTTAGAAAGGGCAAAACAATATGAATAAAGAAACCATTTTATCAAAGATAGGCAAAATGTCTGAAAAAGAACTTAAAGACTTGGCTCGTAGCACTTCTGATGTTGAGATACTTGACATATTAGCTGAAAATGCGAACTGTGAAGTCCGTTGTACGGTTGCAAAAAACAAGAACACACCTGTAGAATTGCTTGCTGTACTTGCATATGACGAGGACTACTGGGTTCGTTGGGCGGTTGCAGGAAATCCAAACACCCCACCTGAAACACTTGCACTGCTTATAAATGACGATGAGTGGTGGGTTCGTAGAGCTGTTGCAAAAAATGAGAATACGCCAAAAAAAGCACTTGCTATGCTTGCAAAAGATGAAGATACTGGCATTCGTTGTACTGTTGCAAATAGCAAAAACACGCCTGCGGAAATCCTTGCAACACTCGCAAATGACGAACACGAAGGCGTTCGTGAAGGCGTTGCTTATAACGAGAAAACGCCTTTTGAGTTGCTTACTATGCTTGCACAAGATAAAGATAGTCATGTTCGTTGGACAGTCGCTTTAAACAAAAATACATCTGTTGGTGAACTCGCTGTGCTTGCACATGACGAGGATAGAGATGTTCGTAGTGCGGTTGCCGCAAACGAAAACACATCTGTTGATGTACTTGTTATGCTTGCTACTGATGAAGACTATCATGTGAGGGAAGCTGTAGCGGAAAATAAAAATACACCAATTGAAACACTTGTATTTCTTTCAAAAGACAACAACGAATGGGTAAGAGAAGCGGCTGAAGACGCTCTTAAAGATAAGATATTGTTACAACGCAAAGAGAAAGGCAAACCCAATATGGAAAGGTAACAATATCTTATTATGTGGCTTTGTGAACCATAAATCAATTGTAAATACAAATTCGATGTAGAAAGGAAATCAATATGAGTAAAGAAAACATTTTATCAATGATAAGCAAAATGTCTGAAGAAGAACTTATAGACTTGGCTTGTAACACTCCTGATGTTGAGATACTTAACATATTGGCTGAAAATGCGAACTATGAAGTTCGTTGTAAAGTTGCAGAAAACATGAACACCCCTGTAGAATTGCTTGCTGTACTTGCACGGGACGAGGATTACTCGGTTCGTTGGGCTGTTGCTGAAAACAGAAGTACGTCTGCTGATGTGCTTGCTGTACTTGCAAAAGATGAAGTTTATGAGGTTCGTACAGCAGTTGCCGCAAACAAAAATACATCTGCTGATACGCTTGCTATACTTGCGAAAGATGAAGATATTGATGCTCGTGAAGCAGTTGCCGCAAATGAAAATACATCTGCTGATGTGCTTACTATGCTTGCAAAAGATGAAGAAATTGGTGTTCGTATAGCTGTTGCAGAAAATAAAAATACAAGTGCCGAAACACTTGTTATGCTTGCACAGGACGTTGATAAGTGGGTTCGTAGTGCCGTTGCAGAAAATAAAAGCACAAGAATCGAAACACTTACTATGCTTGCCAGTGATAAAGACTGGTGGATTCGTTGGACTGTTGCAAGAAATGAGAATACACCAAAAGAAGCACTTGCTGTACTTGCGAATGACGATGTTTATGATGTTCGTAGAACTGTTGCCAACAATAGAAATACATCTGCTGATGCGCTTGCTGTACTTGCACAGGACAAACATTGGTTGGTTCGTCAAACTGTTGCATTAAATGAAAACACATCTGTTGATATACTTGCTATGCTTGCAAAAGACGAAGATAATGGTGTTCGTAGAGCGGTTGTAAACAACCCGAACACTTCTTATAATACGCTTCTTATGCTTTCAAAGGATAAAAACGTATATATAAGCGAAACGGCTGAAGAAGCCCTTAAAGAGCGCAAAGAAAAGGGTAGAACCAATATAGAACGATAACGTCATTACTTCCGTTCCATTGGAACGGAAGTAATTTTGTAATGTGACTTAATGGTCTATAAATATTATAGAAGAATTTTAAGCCCAACAGAAAGGGAAAAATAAAATGGAAACAACGTACCTGAATGACCTCTCTTATGAGGCAAAGTACAATTTAGCAAGGGAAGTTAAGACACCCGCAAAAATACTTGCCATTCTTGCGCAGAATATAGACCCACGGATTCGTGAAGCTGTAGCATGGAATGAAAACACACCTGTTGAAGCACTTGTAATGCTTGCGAAAGACAGAGATTATAATACCCGTTATGCAGTTGCACAAGCAAACGTACCAGAAGAAGTCTTAATACAGCTTGCGTCTGACGATTATTTTAAAGTGCGCTGTGCAGTAGCTTCTAATTCTAACACGCCACCTTTTATACTCGCAACACTTGCGAAAGATGAAGATATTCGTGTTCGTAGTGCAATTGCCGAAAACAAAAATACACCCGCCAACGTGCTTGCAATGCTCGCTGAAGATGAAGATAATGAGGTTCGTTATGCGGTTGCTTGGAACAGAAACACGTCTGTCGATGTACTTGCTATGCTTGCAAAAGACGAATACAATGAGGTTCGTAGTGCAGTTGCAGAAAACAAAAATACACCCGTTGAAGTGCTTGCAACACTCGCAAAAGACAAACACGAATGTGTTCGTAGAGGCGTTTCATATAACGAGAACACACCTGATGAACTACTCTCTGTACTTGCACAGGACGAGGACTACACGGTTCGTAGTGCGGTTGCTGAAAACAAGAATACACCTGTAGCATTGCTTACTGTGCTTGCAAAAGAAGAAGATATTCATGTTCGTAGTGCGGTTGCAGAAAATATAAACGCTCCTATTGAACTACTCTTTGCACTTGCACAGGACAAGCATTGGTGGGTTCGTGAACAGGTTGCAGAAAACGAAAGCACCTCTGCCGATGTGCTTGCTATGCTTGCAAAAGACGAAGAAGATGATGTTCGTTGGGTTGTTGCTTTAAATAAAAATACATCAATTGAAACACTTGTATTTCTTTCAAAAGACAACAACGAACAGGTAAACAAAGAGGCTAAAGACGCTTTGAAAGAGCGCAAAGAAAAAGATAGAACCAATATAGAACGATAACGTCATTACTTCCGCTCCATTGGAACGGAAGTGCATTTTGTTCTGTAGCTTAATGGCACATAAATCAATTGTAAATTTAGAATCTTTCAGAAAGGTCGATAATTATGGATAAAACAAACACTATGGGAATAAAGTCAATGAGCGTAAAAGAACTTATTGCACTGGCACACGATACTTCAGATGAAGAGGTTCTTTGTACATTGGCAAAGGACGAAGATGAAGCCGTTCGTCAATATGTTGCTTGGAATAAGAATACATCTGCTGAAACTCTTGCATTACTTGCAAAGGACGAAAATGAAGATGTTCGTCAAGCAGTGGCAGAAAACGAAAACACTCCTATCGAAATACTCACCGTGCTTGCCGAAGACAAATATTGGGGTGTTCGCCACCATGTTGCTTGGAACAAGAACACACCTAAGAAAGTCCTTGTAACACTCGCAAAGGACGAAAACTGGCTTGTTCGTGACGCTGTTACTTGCAACAAGAACACGCCTGTCGAAGCACTTGCAATACTTGCAGAGGATTATATTTGGCGCATTCGTCGAGAGGTAGCAAAGCATGGAAACACTCCCACCAATATTCTCGCCGTGCTTGCACAAGACGATGAAGAGTTTGTTCGTCAAATGATTGCAGAAAACCGAAACACGTCTTCGGATATTCTTTCAACACTTGCCAAGGACGAAAGCTGGTTTATTCGGAATATAGTAGCAAAACATGAGAACACGCCTACAGATATACTCGTAATGCTCTCTAAAGACGAAAATCCAGATGTTCGTGACGCTGTTGCTTGGAATAAAAACAGTCCCACTGAAGTCCTTGTAACACTTTCACAGGACAAAGACAGTTCTGTTCGTAAAACTGTCGCTATGAACAAAAACTCGCCTACAGATATACTCGTAATGCTCTCTAAAGACGAATACCCTTCAGTTTGCACAGCCGCAAATAAAGCTCTTAAAGAACGAAGAATGAAGTCTCAGCAAAAACAGGAAAGATAACGACATAAAATCACTTCCTATCCATTGGAAAGGAAGTGATTTTATTATGTGGCTTAATGGTCTATAAATATTATGCAATCATAATTTGAAAGGCGGTTTGTATATGTCAATAGGCAAATATGAAAAATTAGCGGAAAGAAATCGTAGATTATATCCCGAAGGCTCGATTGTGGTACTGGATAGTATGTACGGTGAACAACAAATGCCAAAAGGACTTAAAGGTATAGTTGACGAGGTTGATGATATAGGTCAGATACACGTCAAATGGGAAAACGGAAGCAGTCTTGCTCTCAATGTTGAAGTAGACTCATTCAGGAAAGTGGCAGAAAGGAAGATAACACATGAACTGTAACAACAAGCAAACAAAGAATCTTGATAAGGAATTAACCGAACTGGACGTTTTAAAAGATATTCAATGCGAAGAGTTGGAACTAAATCTTGATGACGATGATAATATCTTTATGGAATGGTTGCTCTGGTGTTATGATGACACTTACAAATATGCAGGCGATAAATCGGGCGTTTTTAAAGAAGCAGGTGTATCTTATGATGACGTAATCAACAATGATGACAATTTTATGAATATGTATCTCTGGGTGAAAAAGACTGAAACGGGTTCATTTGAGCCAACGATAATGGTATATTTAGATACAGAAAAAGGCAGTTTTGTTCAACCGCTCAAAATAACAACGGAAGATAGTAAAAAGATACTTCTTGATAAAGCAGAAGCCTATATAACCAAAGAAGATAATATGTCTATGGAAGACCTTTTCGCCTACTATGAAGAAGAAAACCTAAAAGATGAGATTTTCAGCCACACAAATGATTCTGTAAAAGAAACCGCCGACTATATAAACGGAAAAGTGCGTAACGATTATTATACAGAAAATAAGTTCATGAACGAAATTATAGTACAACAGGATTTGTTTAACCGACTGGCACAAAATCCACAACCGTTGTATCAGAACATATTGAACGAATACAAAAACAAGAAATTCAGTGTTGCTGAATTTCAAGAAATCTACGATAAATGCGTAGACTCTTTGATAAAAGGTGTTCTTCACTCAGAACAATGTAGAATAGGCAAGGAACAGCTTGCAAATATAGTTTTTGATAAACCGTTCAACGATTTATTTTCTTTTGTATATGACGACAATCGTTGTGCCAACGGAGTAGTGTTGTACAATTATATCAACGTCAGCAAAGAAACTCTTGTTACAATGCTTGATTATTTGTATGACTACTACCCTATTGTTGCAGAAAAATTAAGCAATAAGTACGATTACAACATTCAATCAAAAGATAAGCTTATTTCATTTGCAACAAACAAAGATGTTATTGCAGAGTGTAAGATTGATTTTACACAACCCGATTCATTTAATATCGGTGTCTGCTTTGGAAATACTGATTTCTCTATCATATTACCTGCGGTTATTTCTTCGGAAGAATTACCTGATGCAGTTAAAGCCTCTATTATTGAAGCGGCAAACGAAAACATACGTGACGATAATAAAAGGGATTTTCAAATAGATTTTGCCAATGTTAATACTTTATCCGAAATGTTTGCGGCTGTAAATGAGCATCACAAGAACAAAGAAAAACTACATACAGATAAGATTTCTGTAAAAGCCATTGACAGTCCTGATATAACGCAGGACGCTGAAGGAACTGTAGAAAAGAAATATACGTTTTCTGTAGACCTTCCTGACGAAATAAAAGAAGATTATATTACCCGCTTTGGGATATTCTCTTATAACGGTTCTCCGAATGAAACAGAACAAAGCTGTAAGGAACGAAACAAAGACCTTATAAATAGGTTTGAACTGATATTAACAATGAATGTCATCTATACAAAAGAGCCTTGTTCGACTGTTTCGCTTCAAGCAAGATTACACAACGGTATACCAAAATATGATGACGGAAGTTATTACGTTTCAAAAGGTGGCGGCGTAGAAGAAGATGGTTTTGATGCCTCTACCCTTGCGGTTTATGACTTTACGGGTTACGTTCCTTTAAGTTTAAATGAACAACAGATATACAAAGAAAAAGCAGAAAAAGCTATAAACAAAATGAACGAACGCTTACAAAAACAAAACAAATACAGATAAGGAGAAAAACGATGACGACAAATGAAAATTACAAGAGTTATAGCGACTCTATAATAGAAGAAATGTGGCAGGCTCTTGATGATGTTCCTTTTGACGAACAAGCAAATGGCGAAATGATATTAAGCGAAAAATGGCTATCCTTCAATGAAGGAACTACACGAGATGATATTTGGCATTGGTTCGACAAGCATTACAGTAAAGGCGTTTACGAACTTCTGTATGGCGATAAAGAATCATTTATTGACTGTACACACAGTTATGAGGAGTTGTGCGCTTTGTTTAACAAAATAGTGCCACTTTCAAAGTCTGCTTTTGATGTTTTTGATTGCGAAGACAATACTAAAGACGTTCTTGAAAAATCTGCTGAACCTTGTCTTTTATTTGGTTTTTCTATTCCTGATAAAGCATTGACTTCGGTTTTCGATAAAAAAGATGTTTTATATATAAAGAAAGACAAAGCAAATAAAGGATTTGATGAGTCTGTTGGCTACATTATGGTTAAAAAGAACAGTGAAGAAGATTTCGAATATTTGTTTGTTATGGACGCAGGCATAACACGTCCTGTAAGTGAATGCTTATTGGAAAAGATTTTGAAGGATTCTATTGAAGGTTATATTTCTTTCATAGAAAATTGCAAATCGTCTTTATGGTTAAACGTCTGGTTTGATAACTTTCAAAAAGAGATTGTTGAAGAAATAAAAAAGGAAACATCAGCAGAAAAGCTCACCTTATATGCACAGAATAAAAATATCATTGTTCGTCAAGCGGTTGCAATCAGCCTAAACACACCTGATACAGCACTTGCAATGCTTGCTGAAGACAAAAATGAAAGTGTAAGACAGCTTGTAGCAAGAAATCGCAATATAAGCCTAAGTTTGCTCGCCAAACTTGCTAAAGACGAAAGCCCCGATGTTCGTAAAGAAGTAGCAGATAACGCAAAGGCTTCTGCGGAAATATTGACTTTGCTTGCAAAAGATAAAGATAAGTATGTTCGTAAAGCTGTCGCTTGGAACGAGAATACACCACCTGAAACACTTGCAGAATTGGCTACAGAAGAAGACTACAGTATTCGGCAAGCTGTTGCATCTAATCCGAATACATTGGGGAAAACACTTTCAATACTCGCAAATGATGAACACTCAAACGTTCGCATAAATGTTGCTTTCAACGCAAACACACCACCTGAAGCATTGGCAAAACTTGCCGAAGATGATGATTTAGAAGTTCGCAACACTGTTGCTGATAACCCTCAAATGTCATCTAAGACCATTGAAACGCTTGCGGATAGTAAAGATAATCAGATTGGTCGAGCGGCAAAAAACAATAAAGAAAGATAATGCTTACACACTTCCGTTCCAATGGAGCGGAAGTGTTATTTTGTAATGTGGCTTAATGATACATAAATCAATTGTAAAAGGCAAAGACAACTGAAAAGAAGAAAGATAATAACAGAATCACTTCCTATCCACTGGAACGGAAGTAATTTTGTTGTGTTGCTTTTTGACCTATAAATATAATGAAACAAAAAAATTCTTTTAAAGGACGGAATCTATTATGGATAAAGAAATGAACAAACAAAGTTTGAAAGAATCTTTGAGCATTTTATCAACTGATGAACGTTTATATTTAGCTATAAACACATATTTTGTAGAAATACTCGAAGTGTTTTCTGAAGACGAAGACTGGCAAATCCGTGCTTGTGTTGCTAATAACCCTCACACGCCATCTTCCATTCTTTTCAAACTAAAAACAGATGATGCCGATTCTGTAAAATATACGGCAGAAAAAGCACTTTCTGAACGCAAATCAAGCAAATATGACATAGATAGATAACCAATTGACGTTACTTATCGCTGTGATGTTTCTTATGTGGTTAATTGAACTATAAATAAAGTAAGAACGATTTCTATTGGAAAGGAGTGTTAAGATGCAAGAAATAATTAGCAATTGGAAAGAATTTAGCAACGGCAATTTATTTGATGATGGTGGGGTTCTGATAAAGCATCTTTATCCCTCAAACTTAGTAGAAAATGCTCCTGCACTTTTAAATTTCTATCAAGTATTTGAGGTTGTTAAAGACGAAGACAATATCAAATATGGGTTTAAAGGTGTTTACATTACTCATAACGGAGAAGATGCCGCAGATATAGCAAACGAACTTTATAAGCGTTCGAATAAGAATTGCACTAACATAGAAACATACGGTAATAAGCCTGTGACAGAAAAAAATAATGATTTCAGGATAACGGATAGGCAGTTGAACAATTGGCTTGCTGAAATCGGTTATGATAGAGCAGTGGTAAAAGAGGAAGAATATACAATGAAAGAGTTCGGAAGCGTTACTTGTCAAAACGAAATGACTTTTTATGATGAGTTGAATAAACAATGGGCTGTGCGCTTTGAACTGAAGTGTGAATTAAATGCTATTATTGAACTATTGGAACGTGCTAATGAAGCATATTCTATTTATTCTATTGAGGGTTGTTCAAACGCTTTTGATTATATTCCTTTTTGCAAGAACATAAGTCCTTGCATTGATTTTACTAAAAGCAGTGACGGTACTCTTAATGTCAGTTTGCTGTTAAATATTGTAGATAAAATTGGGAATTGTCAATTAAATCATTATTTGGCTATAACGCCAAGCGAGGCGAGTCTTCTTTACGGTAAAGCAGACCAGTATCTTCAAAACATAAATCGTGAACAGGGAAGTGCTTATACGATTGATTCTCTCATTGATGATTCATCTCTCGTTAAATCAATTGATATTTATAAATCTGCTCCTAATGGAGTTGCACAATATACCGATATTCCTGATGACAAAAATGTATATCTGAATGTTAAAGGAATTGTCGGTGTGCCTCTCTCTGCTAAAGAAGAAAAATATCTGGTATATTACGAGGACATCAACGGTAACAAGCTTTATTATGCTTGCACAAGCAAGCTTGATGAGTTTAGCAATTTTCAGAAGAACGGCTTCTGCATAGTGAACAATCCTTTAAAATCATATTCTCTTGACGATTTACAGAGAATTATAAGTAGAGCAGAAAGAGGAAATGCCTCGTTAAATATAGAAATTGCTTAAAGAAAACAAGTCAGAAATCTCACTGACATTGGATAATTGATTGTTTACATAATGTTATTTGGCAAAGGAAGAAAGGTAAGAAGAATATGGGAAAAACTATGACAACGTGCAATTGGCACAACTACGGTGATGTAGCATCGTTTTGGGACAATGGCGGTATTATCATACGGCAAGCATTTAATAATAGCGAAACAAGAAGGCTACCTGAACTACAGAGCCTTTATGAAGTGTTCGAGCTTGCTCGTAATAAAAGCGGTCAACATATTGCTTATAGCGGTATTGTGCAGGCAAACCGTAACGAATCGGAGAAAGATATTGTTAACAGAATAAGTCGTAATTGGATAAACGATTGTATGTATTATACAACTTACTGTCAAAATTCCGATGACTTTCGTATCACGGAAAGGCAGTTGAACAAGTGGTTGTTTCAGTTGGATTACTGTATTGGTATGAAATCTGAAAAAGAATACGCATCGTATCTGTTTGGCGACTGTTCGTTTGATAACATTGACATCTTCTACGACAAGACAACAGAAAAAATGACTGCACGATTTAATATGAATGTCACTGATAAACTCAGGAATGAGCTAATCGAAAGAGCAAATGAAGATTACGGTATTTACAATCAGTACGGGAAAAATAATATTTATGATTTCCTTGATTATATGAAAGGAGTAACAACCTCAGTTGACATCTACAAAGACACCAACGATAAGCTAAAAATGTTTATCAATGTTGCTTTTTATGACAAAAACGGTTATTGCGTCTTTAATCGTCCTGTAAATTCCACAGATGAAGAAGTAGCTGTTTTGTATAAAAAGACTAATCAGTTTCTCGAACTGTGTAACAAAACTTACAATACGCATTATTCAATGCGTAATCTCGTTTCTAATAACAACGAAGATTATCATAAGACACCCACAAAGCCTACAAAAAGGCACGATAATTTTGAAAGATAACGAAAGGAATAAACACTTATGACAAATTGGCAATTTATCGAACAGCTTCCTGCTGAAAAGCAACGGGAGTGTTTAAAACAATATAACGAACACCCTTTATCGCATTACATTGATTGGGGAGCTTTTTATGACAGTGAAGACGGTAATGAAATGCACTTCCTAAAATATCTGCGAATTATGAAAGACGAATTTGACAACAGCTACTATGTTCTTGAAGAACACAAAGAAAAAAATAAGGTTGTTTCTTATGTCTATAGCATAATTGATAACGCTTTTGCTACTATAACTCACGATGAGAGGTAAAAACTATGAAAGATTATGCTTATCTTCTGTTTGTTGATGAAATAAACAATCATAACAAATATTATGAAATCACTCTTAACGATGATAATTCTATAGACGTGAATTATGGTCGTGTCGGCAACACTCCCGCTTATCATCACTATGAAGCGCACGAAAAGCAATTTCACGTTCTGAAATCTGTAAAGGAAGCCAAAGGCTATAAAGATGTTACAGCTTTGCATTCCGTAAAAACAGCATCTAATGCAATGGCAAAAAACGAAGAACTTGACTATAAACCAGTCGAAGACACCAAAATAAACAATCTTATAGAAGAACTTATCACTTCTGCAAGAGAGTTCGTTAAGGTAAACTATACTGTCGGTGTTCAGGAAATCACTCCAAAGATGGTATCTGAGGCAGAGAATGACCTGAATACTCTTATATCAATTGCACAGGACTCAAATGTTGCTCTTTGGCGGTTTAATGAACAATTAAAAGAATTGTTTGTGGATATTCCTCGCCGCATGGGTGATGTTGGTTGCTACCTTGCAAAGACGAGTGCAGATTTTTCAAGGATTATTGAGCGTGAGCGTGATATGCTTGATAACATTAAAGGTCAAGTGAATACTATTGTTGCGCCTTCACAAGATAACTCACAGAAAAAGGATACAACAGTTCTTGATGCTTATGGTCTTTCTGTTTCTCCTGTTACATACGAAGAAGAAGACCAGATTTTATTTCATTTGGGCAAAGATTATGGTGGTCTTGA